>Ga0155954_1008_pt1 | contig 13632 bp, 16 predicted proteins | sample RifCSPlowO2_02_FD_107608 | JGI IMG/M metagenome (GOLD analysis project Ga0155954, IMG submission 107608) | Betaproteobacteria bacterium RIFCSPLOWO2_02_FULL_65_20
CCGCTCGAGGCGATGCGCGAGGACGCGCCCAAGGTGCATGCGCCGGCGAGCAATATCTACGAGACCAAGGTCATCCGCAAGGGCGATGCGGACGCGGCTCTCGCCGGGGCGGACCATGTCTTCGAGAGGCAGTACCGGACCCAGATGGTGGAGCATGCGCCTCTGGAACCGCACGCGGCGATCGCGGTGTGGGATCCCAACGGCCGCGTGACCATCCATACCACGCTCGGCCGGATCACGCTCGGGCGCGCCGACATCTCGCGCACCCTGAAACTGCCGCTCAACCGGGTGCGCATCGTCGCCACCATCGTGGGCGGCAATTTCGGCGGCAAGAACGAGATCACCCAGGAGCCGGTCCTCGCGCTGCTGTCGAAGAAGACGGGCCGGCCCGTCAAAGGCGTGTTTACCCGCGGCGAGGAGTTCGCCTCCACCACCACCCGCCATCCGTTCGTCATGGATTACAGGACCGGCGTGTCCAAGGACGGCCGGATCGTCGCGCGCAAGGTGCGGCTGGTACTCGACGGCGGCGCGTACTGCTCGTGGAGCGAAACCACGCTCGGAAAGGCGTGCATCCTGTCCACCGGGCCCTACCGTATCGACAACCTGCTCGTCGAAGCCCATGCCGTCTACACGAACAAGACGATGACCGGCGCAATGCGCGGGTTCGGCGCGCCGCAGGTCTGCTTCGCCTACGAATCGCAGATGGATGAAATCGCCGCGACGCTGCGCATGGATCCGCTCGAAATCAGGCTCCTCAACGCGTTCGAGGAAGGCACGGCGAGCCCGACGGGCCAGGTGCTGCACAGCGTCGTGCTGAAGGACTCGCTGCTCCGCGCGGCGCAGCGCTTCGGCTGGAAGGAGCCGCGCTCATGAAGCGGCGCGGACGCGGCATCGCCTGCATGTGGTATCCGATCGGCTTCACCGTATCGGCCAATCCGAGCGCGGCGACGGTGAAGGTGAACGAGGACGGCACTGCCACGCTGCTCACCGGCACCGTGGAGACCGGACAGGGTTCGCTGACGGTGCTCGCGCAGATCGCCGCGGAGGAGCTCGGCATCGCGACCGACGACGTGCATGTCCTCTCGGCCGACACCGATGCGATGCCGATGGATACCGGCGCCATCGCGAGCCGGACCACTTACGTCACCGGAAACGCAGTCAGGCTCGCGGCCGAGCAGGCCAGACTGATATTGTTCGAGATCGCCGCGCCCATGCTCGGCGTGAAGCCGGCGCAGCTCGAGGCCCGGGATCGCAAGATCCAGGTCAAGGGATACCCGCAGAGGAACGCCGCCATCGGCGAGGTCGCCCACCGCTCGCAGGTCGTGATGGGTCAGCCGGCCATCGGCAGCGCATCGTGGAACCCGCCCACCGTCGCAATGGATCCCTTGACCGGCCAGGGCAAGCCTTTCAGCACCTATGTCTACGCGACCCAGATCGCCGAAGTCGACGTCGACGACGAGACGGGCGAAGTGGAAGTGCTGCGCATCGTCGCCGCACACGACTGCGGCAGGCCCATCAACCCGATGCGGGTCGAGGGCCAGGTCGAAGGCGGAATTTCGATGGGGATCGGTTTCGCGCTCCAGGAACAGATACTGTTCGACGGCGCCGGCGTGCAGGTCAACCCGAACCTGGCCAATTACATCATGCCCACCAGCCTCGACATGCCGGAAATCGAAGTCGACATCGTCGACAGCTACGATCCCACCGGTCCGTTCGGCGCCAAGGGGGTGGGAGAGCCGACCTCGGTGCCGACCGCCGCCGCGGTTCTCAACGCGATCCACGACGCCGTGGGCGTGCGCATCACCTCGCTGCCTGCGACTGCGGAGAAAGTGCTCGCCGCCATCAAGCAGGAACGGGCGCACAACACAAAGCGTATTCCGGCACGCTGATTCCCGTCGCCCTCAGCCGCTCGACGTGTGGTCCGGCACGCATGGTCCGTGACCTTCGATATAGGACGTTCGATCCAGGACGTTCGAGCTAGGACCTTCGATCTAGGACCTTCGGCCAACCGGATCCTGCGCCGCATCACCGGCGCCTCACGCTGGCCTGGCCCGAGCGTCTCGGGAATTCACGAGCATGCAAACGCGTCGCCTCTGCGCTGTTCTCATTCGCAGGCACGCATCGATTGCCGCCGAATTCCTTGGCTTTGTTGCGCGGCGCGCGGTAATATGACACTGACATTCAGGCCTCCGCAAACGTCGCGCAGACGCCGGCGCCCGCATACCGGCAAGCGCGCGACGCGATGACCGCGCCCGGCGTGATGCAGTCCGGACCGGCAAGACCGTAGAGCGGCACCACAACCACAGCAGAGGGAGTTGGGATGCAATTGGCGTTGCCACCCGCGCACCGTCTCGCGCTGAACAACTATGCGCCGCGGACGGCGGCCTTCGCTTTCAGTTTCCTGGCGATCGGAATACTGTGGATAGAGAGGGGAAGATTCAGCGCGTGGGAATTCTTCCCGGCGGTCCTCACCCTGCTCGTTTATCCGCATCTCGCTTATCTGCACACGCGCATCGTCGCCGATTCCAAGCGTGCGGAGCTGAACAATCTGTACGCCGACGCGCTGCTTCTCGGCGCCTGGACGGCACAACTCCATTTTGCGCTCTGGCCCAGCGTCGGGCTGCTGACCGCGGTCTGCCTCAACAGCGCCGCACACGGGCATCTGAGCCGCCTGTTACGCAGTCTTGCCCTCTTCGGCGCCGCTGCCGGCGCCTGGGGAGCAGTGACGGGTTACCACTTCAAACCGGATACCGGGCCGGTCGTCACCGCAACTTGTATCGTCGGCATCCTCGTCTACGCATCGTGGGTCGGATCGCTTGCATACATCCGGAACAGGAATTTCGTCCGTACGCGTGACGCGCTGCTGACCAGCGAAGAGCAATTCCGTTTCATCGCCGAGAATGTGACCGACATGGTATCCATGCTGGACACCCGGGGCCGATTCCTTTACGCGAGTTCTTCGTACGCGAAGCACTTCGAACGCGACGCCTTCGGCTCGGGCGCGGATTGGCTGCAGCTCGTTCATCCCGAGGACCGGGAGCAGGCCGAATCGTTCCTGAACGCGGTCGCGGCCTCGTCCCCCGGCTCAACCAGGCGCATGCAGCTGCGCCTGGTTTCCGCCAACGGCTCGTGGCGCTTCATCGAGTGCACGGGAAATCCGGTGCGGGACAAGACGGGGAAACCCAAAACGATCGTGCTGGTTGCCCACGACCTCTCGGCGTTCCTGGACAGCGAATCCCTAGCGCGCATCGCGGCAAAGCGGGCCAGCGCGGAAAACCGGGATTTTGTCGCCGAGGAAAAGCAGATTGTCCTCGACTTGCAGGACAGGCTCGCGCGGCCGGGGTCGAGCAGGCGCCCGGAGTCGGGACCGCCGCCGCGATTCAATTCCGTCGACGACATACACCGATATATCGAGGCGCTCGCCGCGCGCAGGCCCGAAGAGGACCGCAGGTCGCGGATCTGGCGGCCCCTCGAAAGAATCACCTTGATGCTTGCTCTGGCGGGCTCGTTTTTCAACTACTACCTGCTTTCGGTGCTCGATTCCATCTATTCCCTTTCACAATCCCATGCCGTTGCCGTGCGCGCGTCTGTCAAGACCGGCCAGGCAATCGTTCCCCGGGGTCCGGCGTAACAGGCCCGTTGCCGCACCGCCCATGCCTGCGACCCCAAAAACAACCGATCCGTCGGGCCACCTGCTGCGCTCGATCTCCCAGATCGCGCGGGTGCTCGCGCCGCTGGCCGCCCGACGCAACCTGGTCACCGCGGAACTGCCAGACGGTCCGTTCACCGCCCGCATCATCCGCGCCGACCAGGGCGGGAAGTTCATCATCGTCACCGCGACGGCGGACGAATCGGCCAATGCGGCCTTGCTGGACCGCGCGCGCGTGACTTTCGTTTCCGAGACGGGCAACTGGCATATCGAGTTCGTCGCCGCCGAACCCTGCAAACTGATGCACGACGGTGCGCCGGCGATACGTCTGCGCTATCCGGAGATCCTTGCCGTGCTGCAGCGCCGCCGGAATGTGCGCCACGACGCGCACCCCGCGGTCCCGCTGCGGTGCGTCGCCGATGCCGGCGGCATCACACCCTTCGACGCGCAGATAAGGGACATCAGCACCGGCGGCTTGAGCGTCCTGCTCTATCCCTCGGACATCATGCTCGAACCGGGCACCGTGCTGGTGGGCAGCCGCATCAAAATGCCGGGAACCGATCCGGTCAGCATCGACATGGAAGTGCGGTATTCGGAGACCGTCACGCTGCCCGATGGCAGTCACGTGCACTGCTCCGGATTCCGTTTCATCGGCGGGCAGGATTTCATCAAGAGACTTATCGACACGGTCGAGGAGTATTGATCGCCGAAAAAACGGGGACAGACCACGTTTTCGAGGAGCAAAAACGTGGTCTGTCCCCGTTTTTCCGGCAAGCGGTTCACGATGGGCAGGGCCCTGACAACGACGGTACTGGCAGTGATCGCGGCGGCGCTCGTCGCCTGCGACCTGTTGACCCCGGACTACCACGGCATCAATCTCACCGGCGCCGGCTGGGGCAGGGATTTCCGGCTTTCGGATGCCGACGGCCGCGAGCGCACGCTCGCCGATTGGCGCGGCAAATACGTAATGGTGTTCTTCGGCTATGCGTATTGCCCGGAAGTCTGCCCGGCGGCGCTCATCCGCGCGGCCGAAGTGCGCAACGGATTCGGCGCCGACAAGGAAAAAATCCAGGTCGTCACCATCACGCTCGACCCGGAGCGGGATTCACCGGCCGACGTCAGGAACTACGCCCTCGCCTTCGACCCGAGCTTCGTCGGCCTGTGGGGCTCGCCCGAGCGCATCAAAGACGTGGCGAAGGAATTCCGCGTCTACTACCAGAAGGTGCCGGCCGGAAAGTCCTACACCATCGACCACACCGCGCTCACCTACGTGTTCGATCCCGAAGGACGCCTGCGCCTGGCCGTGGGGCACCAGCAGACCACGCAGCAGATCATCGCCGACCTGCGCAGGCTGATGGATCCGGGCGCGTGAAAATTGGGGTCTGACCTTTCACTCGGCCCCGGTCACGCGTCTCAGGCTTCGTAGATCGGCTTCAGGTCCGGGACGATGGAATCCCGCCGGAACGGATCGAGCAGGATTTCCGGCGTGACGATGTCCACTTCGCGGCCGCCGAACGCAGCGGGAAATTCGTCCTGCATCGGCGCGATGTCGAACCGCGACGCGCTGCTGCCGGAGGAAAACTCGACCATCAGGTTCACGTCGCTCTCGGGCGTCAACTCGCCTCTGGACGCCGATCCGAACAGGCTCAGCTTGGCGATGCCGTACTTGCGGCACAGCGCGGCGAGCCTGGTCTGCGAGATGCGAAGTTTCTGCGCAACCGGCTTTGACCCCTTGGAGGCACGGCTGGCCGCAGGCGAGTGCAAGGCCGGCCTCGCTGCGGCCGGTTGCGAGGCAGCCTGAGTTATCCCGCCATCACCGCCAAGCCGCGACTCGAGCTCCCTGACGGCAACATCGCACTCGCGCGCGCGTCCGTCGCGAATCGCGTCCACGAGCGCCAGCAGTTCGTAGAGCTGCGAATCCCGCAACGCAGCCTGGGGCACGGTCCGGTACAAGGGCGCGAACGCATAGCCGCGCACGCTGCCCCCGGCATGAGGCCAGACAGGGGGCGGATCCCCCGGCGGAGCGATCACCTTGTTCAACGGCGGCGCTGCGTAGCCGGTCGGCACGCCGCCCGTGATGTGGCCGCGCCCGGGCGGATAGGCATACTTGACCCCGTGAACCAGAAACTCGAGCAACGCGGCGCGCACCAGCCGGCCGGACGCCGTGGCCGCGTCGGTCATCAAGCGGGCAGTCACCGCCCGTCGCACCCCGGCATGGACCTCCGACTGGCTGATCGACAGTTCCATCGCCACGCTCTGGAAGGTCCACGGCCTGGGGCCCAGGGCAACCAGTTTGAGCAGAATGACGACATCTTGAGGCTTTAGGATCATGGAGTTATGTTATTCGCGAATTGCGAATACCGCAAGTCGTGGGGTCAGACCCCGTATTTCGCGCACGGCCTTTCGGCTATCTTCGTTACGCTGCCCTGCATCACCTCATCCATTACCGCGAGGAGGAACACACCATGGAGCGACACGTAGTGCACACCGACAAAGTGCCCCCGGCGAGGGTCCCGCTGTCGCAGGCGATCAAGACCGGCGGCTGGGTTTTCGCCTCGGGCCAGCTCGGGATGGACCCCGCGACCGGGCGCCTGGCCGAAGGCGGGATCGGCGCGGAGACGCGCCAGGTGTGCGAAAACCTGAAGGCGGTGCTCGAGGCAGCCGGCTCGTCGCTCGCCAAGGTCGCGAAGGTCACGATCTACCTGGCCGACCTCGGGGAGCTGATGGCGATGAACGAGGTCTTCAGCGGCTACTTTCCGAAAGACCCGCCGGCGCGAACCACGTTCCAGGCAGCGGGCCTGGTGGGCGGGGCGCGCGTCGAGATCGAGGCCATCGCGTGCGGCTGAAGGCGCGCGCTCGCCGCCGGCCGTGCGGCCGGCTCGCGGTCATGCGCACCGCAAGAAACGGCGACAGACCGTTTCAGCAAGAGGACAGACCTCTTCCGCTTCAGGAAGCGCCAGGGTTCGTCGCCAGGACGGACCGGCGCGCGCGCGCGTCCGGGCCGGCGACGCCGACCACCAGCAGGCCCGCGACGATCAGGATCCCGGCCATCACCAGCATGAAGCCGTCGTAGCTGCCGGTGCGGTCGAACGCCATGCTCGCGATCATCGGGCCGCCGGCGGCGCCGATCTGGTGCACGATGAAGGACAGGCCCAGCACCACGCCCGCCAGGCGCGGGCCGACGATCTCGTAGAACATCACGTTCTGGATCGCCACGGTGCCGAAGGTGGGCCCGATCGCCACGCCGACCACCACGAAAAACCAGAACTCGCTCGAGAAATTCACCGCCAGCAGCAGCGTGCCCAGCCCGCGCACCAGATAGGAGAGGCCCAGCATCTTCGAGCGCCCGTAGTTGTCCGACAGCCAGCCGAACAGCAGCGCCGAGGCGATGGCCGCGCCGCCGAACACGCTCACCGCCGTGGCGCCCGCGGCGATGCTGAAGCCCTTGGCGAGGGTGAGCGCCACCAGGTGGGCGATCTGGAAGAACGCCACGCCGCAGGAGAAGCGCGCGGCGAACAGGATCATCATGCGCCGGTCGCGCAGGCACGGCATGCATTCCGCCCAGCTTGCGCGCGCGCCGGCGTGGCCCGCGCCGGCATCGCGACGGGGATCACGCACGCCTATCCACGCCAGCGGCAGCGCGACGCAGGCGATGAGCATCCCGGCCGCCAGCGCGGCGATGCGCCAGTCGTGCTTGTGCATGAGCAGGTACACGAGCGGCGGGAACAGGAGCGCGCTGAACGGCGGCGCGGTCTGGATCACGCTCACCGCGAAGCCGCGGTCGGCCGCATCGAAATGCTTGGACACCAAGAGCGACACGATCGCCAGGCCGCAGGCCCCCATCGCGAGGCCCACCATCACCCCGTAGGTGAGCACCAGCTGCCACATATTGCGCGAGGCGCCCATGCCGAAAAAGCCGAGCGCCATCAGCGCCACGCCGCCCAGGATCACGCGCCGCACGCCGAAATCATCCGCAAGTTTTCCGAACAGCACCGCGCCCACCGCCCAGCTGATCATCGCCGCCGTGTAGGGCACCGTGACCATCGAGCGCGACCAGCCGAACTCGGCCTGCATCGGCGGCATGAACAGGCTGAACGTGCTCATGCCGATCGAGGTCATCGTGACCACGACGAGGCTGATGAGCAGGATGGTCGAGCGCGAGGGCTGCACGATGTCAGCGGGCCGCATCGAGCGGCGCAGCGCAGCCGCGTGGTCTATGGATGTTCATGGCACTGCGGATGGTAATGCAAAGCGCGCCGATGGTGGGCGGCGCGGTAAACCCGCGCCCTACGCAAGACTGTACGCAGCTTCAGCGCGCCGAACCACGCAAGACTGTAGGGCGCAGCTTCAGCGCGCCGAACCACGCTGTGTTCCAAACCCGGCGCGGTAAACCCGCGCCCTACGCAAGACTGTAGGGCGCGGCTTCAGCGCGCCGAACGCCCGTGCCGCTCAGCCCAGCTCCATCATCGCGAGCGTGGCGCGAAACAGCGCGCTTGCCGGATCGGCCCATTCCAGCACCGCGTCGAAGTGGTTGCGGCCGGCGAGCTCGAAGAACTGCGTGCGGTTGCCCTGCACGGCCCAGTACGCCTCGACCTCGCGCCCCTGGCGCTTGTAGTCGTCGGTCTCGTGTTCCCCGTAGGCGAGGATCATCGGGCACGCGGTGGCGGGCTTGCGGCGCAACAGCGACGCCTCGGCCACCATCGCCTCGTCCAGCTTGTGCCACTGGTTGCGAAACGACAGGCGCACCGGCTCCAGGTCGCCCAGGCCGCTCATGAACACCGCGCCCTTCACCAGGTCGGCCGGCGCGCGAAAATCGCGCGCCCAGTCGCAGGTGAGCAGCTGGCTCACCAGGTTCGCCCCCGAGGAGTGCCCGGCGACGAAAATGCGCGCGGGGTCGCCGCCCTCTCCGGCGATGTTCTGCCACAGCCACGCGAGCGCGCGGCGCACCTGCGCGCCCATGGCGGGGATATTGGTATCGGGCACCAGGCTGAAGTCGGGCGCAACGAGGGTCGCGCCCGCCGCGACAAAGGCCTGAGCGCCGAAGCCGCTTTCTTCCTTCGACAGCGCGCGCCAGTCCCCGCCGTGCAGGAATACCAGCACCGGCGCGCCCGGCTTGAGTGCGCGATAGACGTCCAGCCTGTCCGCGGGCCCCTCGCCGTAGGCGAACTCGCTCCACGCGAGGCTCGCCTTGGCGGCGCGCGTGCGCTCGGCGTAGTCGCGCACGTACACCATGTGGTCGGGAACCGTGCCGCGGCTGTTGTACTGGCGGTCCAGTTCGGCCTGGTCGAAATCGCGCCAGACTTTGGCTGTGTTCATATGAATGATTTGGTTTTCCCGATCATGGTCGTACCGTACACAGGCGTTTGTTCCGGCTCGATCCCGGTGCGCTGAATGGAACCGGCCGTTTCATTCGAGCGTGCCCGCAAGGCGCGTTGCCCGCTCATCGATCACGGACAAGATTCGCTCGACGGCGGCAGCCTCGTCGCTACAGGCTTGAAACCCGGAAATTACTCCCGATCGGGAACAAGATAGGGCTGCAGCGCTCGAAGACAGTCCCACCCCTCAAAGCTTGTACCCGATCTGGCGCAGGAAACCCTTGCGCCAGACGACGTCGGCCTCGGTCTCCGCGCCCCTGGGCGAAGCGCCGTCCACCACCCCCAGGATGCCGCGCCCCTGGTCGGTCTGCGCGATCACGACTTCGGTGGGGTTGGCCGTGGCGCAGAAAATGCGGCACACCTCGGGCACCAGCTTCAGCGCGTTGAGCACGTTCAGCGGGAAAAACCCCTCGCCCAGGAACACGATGAAGCTGTGCCCCGCGCCCAGGGCGAGCGCGTTCTTCTTCGCCAGCTCCACCATCGCCGCGTCGGTGCCCGAGCAGCGCACCAGGCACTTGCCGGAGGCCTCGCAGAACGCCAGGCCGAACTTGATCCCCGGCACCGCCCCGACCAGCGCCTCGTGCACGTCCTCCACGGTCTTGATGAAGTGAGTCTGGCCGAGGATGAAGTTGGCGGTCTCGGGCTTGTCGATTCTGACGCTGAGCAGTTCCATGAGCCGTTCCCCCTTCGCGCTCGGCGCGGGTCAGTTGAGCTTGAGCCCCGAGTCCTTCACGATCCGCGCCCACTTCGTGTTTTCTTCGGCGATCAGCGCGGCGAACTGCTCGGGCGTGTTGCCCGCGGGCTCCAGGCCGAGCTTGAGGATGGTGTCGCGAACGTCGCTCGAGGCCAGGGCCCGGACCACTTCGGCATTCAGGCGCCGGATCACCGCATCGGGCGTTCCCGCGGTCGCCACCAGGCCGAACCACGCGCTCGCCACGAAGCCGGGCAACCCCGCCTCGGCCGTTGTCGGCACATCGGGGAGCCGCGGGTCGCGCTTCGGGCCCGCCAGCGCAAGCGCCCGGATCTTGCCCGCAGCGATGTGCTGCAGAAACGCAGTCGGCAGGTCGAACTGGATGTGCGCGCGGCCGGCGGCGACGTCCAGCGCCGCGGGCGCGGTGCCTTTATAGGGGATGTGCACCAGCTTCACGCCGGCCATGGCGTTGAACATTTCCCCGGCGACATGGGTGATGTTTCCGGTGCCGTTCGAGGCGAAGTTGAACTTGTCCGGCATCGCCTTGGCCTGCGCGATGAATTCGCCCAGCGTCCCGGGCACCGCGGCGGCGTTGGCGCCGATCACGAAATAGTTGTTGGTCAGCAGGCTGATCGGCGCAAACGCCTTCAGAGGATCGTAGGGGAGGTTCGGGAACGTCGAGGGCGCAAGGCCCAGCGTGGAAATGGTCCCGAGCAGCAGCGTGTAGCCGTCTCCCGGCGACTTCGCCACGATATCCGCCCCCAGCGTGCCTGCGGCCCCGGGACGGTTATCGATGACCACCTGCTGCTCGAGCGCCGGGGAAATCTTCTGCGCCACGATGCGCGCCACGATGTCGGTCGGCCCGCCGGGCGAAAAGGCCACCACCAGTTTGATGGGCTTGACCGGGTAGCCCTGGGCCGAGGCCGGCGCGACCGGCAGCGCCGCAGCGAGCGCCACGCCGCCGGCAAGCGCAGCGGTCATGAATCCCCGGATGCCGAATTGCCGATGGCCTTGTGTCATGAGCGTTCCTCCTTCGCCGGTGAAACCGTGATGATGCATCCGAATGCGGGTTTGCGCCAAGGCCCGCGCTCACCGCTACCCGTACGGCCGGGTCGCGGTCATGCGCACCGCGAGCCCGATCGCGCTCGCGGCCTCCACCAGCCGGTCGAGGCTGAAAATGTCCTCGTCGGCGCGCAGCCGGGTCAGCTGCGAGGCCGTGAAGCCGAGCTCCTCGGCCGCGTCGGCGCGGTTCAGGTGCAGCTCGTCGATGCGGCGCGTGATGCGCGCTCGCAGCAGCGCGCGCAACCGGGAGGAGGGCGGTTTGGCGGCCATGGCGGAATTTTCCCCGGGTGGGTTGTCAGTTTTGACATTATAACTGCCCTGCGGCTGGCGCGGAACGGCGCGATGCGCCGATGAATGTTGTCGATTTACGGCGCTGGCGATCGAGCCGGCGTGGCGCTCGGCCCGGCCTCATCATCGCTCGGCCTGGTCGAAACCGCGCCGGACCTCGGCCGCGCCGGTCGCGCTCACTCCACCTTCGCCCCCGAAATCTTCACCGCGCGCGCCTTGATCGCGCTGTCGGCGGCGAGGAAGGCGGTGAATTCCTCGGGCGTGCTGGCGATGAGCTCGTAGCCCTTGGCCACCACTTCGCGCTGGTTGAACGCGGGCTCCTTCAACATGCGGGTGATCTCGTCGTGCAGCCTGGCGATCGCCTCGTGCGGCGTGCCCGCGGGCGCGAACAGGCCGAACCACGCATTGGACGGAATGTCGGGAAAGCCCTGCTCGGCGAAGGTGGGCACGTCGGGCAAGAGGGCGAGGCGGCTCCTGCCGCCGATCGCGAGCGGCTTCAGGCGCCCGCCCAGGATGTGCCCGCGCGAGGACGCCGCCCCGGAGAAGGTCAGCTGCACCTCGCCCGCGATCACCGCCGGCACCGCCTGCGGGATACCCTTGTAGGGCACATGCACCACCTGGATGCCGGCCTGGCTCTTGAACATCTCCATCGCCAGGTTGGGCTGGCTGCCGCTGCCATAGGAGGCGTAGTTGAGCTTGTTCGGGTTGGCCTTCGCGTAGGCGATCAGTTCCTTCAGGTTGTTCGCGGGCACCGCCGGGTTGGCGAGCAGCAGCTGGTTGAGGAACACCAGCTGCGTCACCGGCGCGAAATCCTTCACCGGATCGTAGGGCAGCTTCGCGTACAGATGCGGATTGATGGTCATGGTGGAGTCGGTGGTGAGCAGCAGCGTGTGGCCGTCGGGCGCGGACTTCGCCACGCCGTCGGCGGCGACGATGGTGCCCGAGCCGGGCTTGTTCTCCACCACCACCGGCTGGCCCCAGCGCTGCGTGAGCTGGGCGCCGACCGCGCGCGCGATGAGATCGATGCCCCCGCCGGCCGGGTAGGGCACCACGATGCGGATCGGTTTCGAGGGATAGGACTGGGCGAGCGCGCCCTGCGCGAACGCGAGAACGAGCAAAGCGAATGCGGCGGCGGTCCTGACGAGTTTCATGCTTGTCGCTCCTGTGAATGAATCGGCCCGGCTCCGGGTCGAACCGGGACGGACCAATACCTGCCGCGTCCAAGGCTTCTCCGCCACGACTTTGCCGTCCTTCCACACGTAGACAGGGGTGTGGTAGATCCGCGCGACCTTGCGTGCAACGCACGCAGCGCGGCGGAGCGCACGGCCTACCTTGGCCGCAAACTCTTTCGACTGCCGTCCACCTCCATTTCGCTTCATGGTCCCCGCTCCGGCAAATGGGGAATTTCCCCGGAGTTATCGTACACCGCCCAGGAATCTGCGAGCGGCCTATACACGGTCTCAACATTCGTCCGTGCCGGAAGAGGCGAGTTTGCTCACGTTCGAAAGCGGCTCCCGTCCGGGCGGCCGACGGGAGTAGAATTTACCCATGCTCGATTGGTCCACCTGCCCGGCCGTGGAACAGGACCCCGCCAAGGTCAGCGGGGCTTGGGTATTTCGCGGCTCGCGCGTGCCAGTGAGTGCGCTGTTCGAGAACCTCGAAGGCGGGGCGACGCTGGATCAGTTTCTTGCCTGGTTCCCAGGCGTTGCGCGCGCGCAGGCCGAAGCCGTCCTGGAACACGCCGCGCGAAGCGTTCAGGCGGCATAACACCCGCTCCACGGCTTGCGCGTTCTCTTCGACCAGGGCGTACCCGTGCCGCTGCGGGATCACCTCGCGGGGCATGACGTGAGCACGGCCTACGAACTGGGCTGGTCGACGCTGCGCAACGGCGAACTGCTCGCGAAAGCAGAGCAGCAGTTCGACGCTCTTGTAACGACCGACCGGAATCTCCGCAATCAGCAGAACCTGTCCGGCCGGCGGATCGCAATTCTTGTATTGCCGACCACGAGCTGGCCGCGCCTGCAGAAGATCACGGACCGGATCGCATCGGCGATCGCAGCGCTGGAGCCGGGCCAGCTCATCGAGCTCGCGCCTTGGGCTCTGCCTCCTCCGGCCGAGGTGGGCGGCCGCAGCCAAACTGCTCCAGCCTGATATTCGCCGTCCTGATCACGTTCTGCCAGCGCGCCGTCTCCTCGGCGATGAAGGCGGCCGCCTCGGCGCCGCCCACGGGCGTGAGGCCCTGGTCGCGGAAGCGCTTCTGCACGTCGGGCTGGTTGAGTACCTCGATCACCGCGGCGTTGATTCTCTGCGCGATCGCGTCCGCATTTCCAACCAGGTAGTTGAAGATCACCCATGATAGGAGGTGCAGCCTGTCTCTCGCGAGTCGCGCGCTGTAACGTGGGCGTTCGCGAGCTGCGCGAACAAAAGCACGAGGAAAGCGGATGCGGCGGCGGTCCTGATGAATTTGATGCCTGCCCGTCCTGTGAATAGACCTGCCCCGCGCGGCGGCGCTCAGATCATGTTCCTGCGTTTTTCGGCGAGCAGCCGTTCGGCGCCCTTGATGTTCG
>Ga0155954_1225_pt2 | contig 13399 bp, 10 predicted proteins | sample RifCSPlowO2_02_FD_107608 | JGI IMG/M metagenome (GOLD analysis project Ga0155954, IMG submission 107608) | Betaproteobacteria bacterium RIFCSPLOWO2_02_FULL_65_20
CGTCGCCGTCGAGCCGAACTGGCGCACGCGGCTGCTCGCGGTGATCACCGACCCGAGCATCGCGCTGATCCTGATGATGATCGGAATCTACGGCCTGCTGTTCGAATTTTCCCATCCGGGATTCGCGCTCCCCGGCATCCTCGGCGGGATCTGCCTGCTGCTCGCGCTGTACGCGTTTCAGCTGCTGCCGATCAATTACGCGGGTCTCGGGCTGATCCTGCTGGGCATCGCACTGATGGTGGGCGAAGCGTTCGTTCCCAGCTTCGGCGTGCTCGGCATCGGCGGCATCGCCGCATTCGTCATCGGCGCGGTGATCCTGATCGACGCCGACATCCCCGGATACGGCGTCCCGCTTGGCCTGGTCGTGCCGCTTTCCGCCTTCAGCGCCGCCGCGCTGTTCTTCGTCGTCACCATGGCGCTGAAGGCCAGGCGGCGGCCGGTGGTGAGCGGGCGCGACGAAATGATAGGCGCATCCGGAGAAGTGCTGGAGGACTTCACCGGCGAAGGCTGGGCGCGCGTGCACAGCGAGACCTGGCGCGTATCCAGCGCCGCGCCGCTGAAGGCGGGACGGCGGCCGGTGGTGAGCGGGCGCGACGAAATGATAGGCGCATCCGGAGAAGTGCTGGAGGACTTCACCGGCGAAGGCTGGGCGCGCGTGCACAGCGAGACCTGGCGCGTATCCAGCGCCGCGCCGCTGAAGGCGGGACAGAGCGTCCGCGTGACGGGCGTTCGCGGCCTCGTGCTGGCGGTGAAACCCGAAGGAGGTGAATCATGATCTGGGAATTTGGCTGGTTTGCCGTCGCGTTCATAGTCATCGCGCTGGTCTTCTCGATGTTCCGCATTCTGCGCGAGTACGAGCGCGGCGTCGTGTTCACGCTCGGTCGCTTCTGGAAGGTGAAGGGCCCCGGCCTGATCGTCATCATTCCCGGCATCCAGCAGATGGTGCGCGTCGACCTGCGCACGCGGGTGATGGACGTACCGAGCCAGGACGTGATCTCGCGCGACAACGTGTCGGTGAAGGTCAACGCCGTGGTGTACCTGCGCGTGGTCGACCCGGAGAAGGCCATCATCCAGGTGGAGGACTTCATCCAGGCCACCAGCCAGTTCGCGCAGACGACCCTGCGCTCGGTGCTCGGCAAGCACGAACTGGACGAGATGCTCGCCGAGCGCGAGCGCCTGAACCTGGACATCCAGCAGGCGCTCGATATCCAGACCGATGCCTGGGGCATCAAGGTCGCGAACGTCGAGATCAAGCATGTGGACATCAACGAGACCATGGTGCGCGCGATCGCCCGCCAGGCCGAGGCCGAGCGCGAGCGGCGCGCCAAGGTGATCCACGCCGAGGGCGAACTGCAGGCCTCCGAGAAGCTGCTGCAGGCCGGCGAGGTGCTCGCCGCGAGCCCGCAGGCGATGCAGCTGCGCTACCTGCAGACGCTCACGGCGATCGCCGGGGACAAGAGTTCCACCATCGTGTTTCCGGTGCCGATGGATATTCTCAAACCCCTGGTCGAGGCGATGTCGGCTGCCAAGCCAGGCGGGAACTGAGCGACAGTTCGAGTCAGCGCATATCGGCCGCGCATTCGCGGCCGACTTCAATTCGCGCGGCGCATGGCGCCCCCGGCTTCCGGGTGGCCTGCGCCGCGACTGAATGGAACCGATAGCCTCGGCGGTGCCGGCAGTCCGAGTATCCGGTACAGGTTGGCGAGCTTGGCGCGGAACAGCCGCTCGAACGCCGAAACCGTTTCGTCCGGGTTGTAGTCGCCCGGCCACCAGAACCAGTCCGAGCCCTCGCAGTCGGCCAGCTGCCTCAGCGCGGCAGCCTGCTGCTCGGCGCTCAGCCGGCCGCTGGTGAGGACGTGATCGAAGCTCGTCTTGGCCGCGCACAACAGGTCCCAGGCGCGGTTCTTGTCCGGCGACCCGATCCAGGTCGAGAAGTCGCCGTAGACCCAGCTTCCGGAGACCAGCGTTGCAAGCTCGCCGAACGCGGGCGGCGCAGGCGCCCCCCGCGCGGTTTCCTCCAGCCAGGCGCTGAAGGTCGTGGTGCGCATACCCGCATGCGCCTCGAGCGACTCGTACAGGTCGGACAGAAAGTAGTAGCCGTTGTACGGGTAGTGCTCCCATGCGTTCTCGCCGTCCAGGATCACGCTCACCAGCGGTCGCCGCCCCGCGGGCGCGCTGCGCGCGATCGACTCGAGCTCGCCGATGAAATTCGCCGCCGCGTCGCGGCCGTGCCATTTTGAATACTCGAAGCCGATGAGGTCAGACAGCCGGTCGTCGCGAAAAAAGCAGGCGAGGCCCGCACCCGGCATCCGGTAAGGCCGATAAAGGTACTCGCCGCGCTGCGCCGGCAACGCGCCGCCTTTGCGCAGGCTGTTCGCGAGCACCGCCTCGCCGCTCGCGGTCCAGGCCACGCCCTGCGCGCCGAGCAGCGCCAGATACGCCGGCGATAGCGCGCCTTCGGCCGGCCACACGCCGCGCGCAGGCACGGCGAACCGGCGCACGTGCCCCTGCAGCGCCGCTTCGAGTTGCGCGTTGACGCGTCCGCGGCCGCCGGCGTAGCCCGCCGCCTCGGGCAGCTTCATGCCTGGCCGGGCGTCGAGCGCGCTGCGAAAATCGAGCAGCAGCGGCGCAAGGGGATGGTGGTGCGGAGTCGTCGACAGCTCGATGCGGCCCGATTCGGCCAGGCGCCGGTAGCGCGGAATCAGTTCGCGCATCAGGTCCGCGATGGCGTTCAGCAGGCTCGTCCGGTCGTCGCGCCTGAATCTGCCGCCGGCGGCCATCAGCCTCGCAACCACTTCGGACCCGCGCCGCACGCTTTCGCCCGTCCAGGACAGGTGATACCAGGTGAGCAGATCGTAGATGTACTGGTCCGAGAGGTAGGCGTATGCCTCCCCACCCGGGGACTGGAGCGACAGGAACAGGTCGTGCAAGCGCTTGTACGGCGGAAACGGCTCGATCAGCTTGCGTTGGTCCGCCGCGAGGCAGCGCTCCAACGCCAGTGTGCGCTCGGCTTCGGTGAGCGGCGCTGCATCGCCGTGGGCGAGCAGCCGCAGCAGCGGATCGCGCAGCTCGCCGCTGGCGAACTGCGCGCAGTAGTCCTCGATCTGGTCGAGCAGCACCGGCACGAGATTGACCACCGCATGCATCCCCGGATGGTGCTCCAGGTGCCAGGCCATGTCGGTGTAGTCCTTGATCGCATGCAGATACACCCAGGGCAGCGTGAACTCCCCTGTTGCATGGTCGCGATAGTCCGGCTGATGCATGTGCCATGCCAGGACGAGGTCGAGCGGCTGGCCCATGAAGTCCGCTGCTAGCGCAGGTAGTGGACCTGCTGGCCGAGCATCTCTGGCACGATCAGCGTCACGCCCCGCTCGGTGACGTCGAAGTGCTTGCGGTCCTCGTCGGGATCGACGCCCGCCACCAGGCCTGCGGGCAGGCGGCAATACTTCTCGACGACGACGCGCTTGAGCACCACGTTGCGCCCGATGTCGGCGCCGGGCATGATCACCGAGTCCTCGACGTTGGCGTAGCTGTGCACGCGGACGCTCGAAAACAGCAGCGAGCGGCGCACCGTGGCGCCGCTGATGATGCAGCCCCCGGACACCATCGAGTCGATGGCCTGGCCACGGCGGCCGTCGTCGTCGAACACGAACTTCGCCGGCGGCAGCTGTTCCTGGTGGGTCCAGATCGGCCAGCCCTGGTCGTAAATGTCCAGATCGGGCACGACCTTGGTCAGTTCCATGTTCGCTTCCCAGTACGCGTCGATGGTGCCCACGTCGCGCCAGTAGGGCTCGCCGCCTCCCCGCATGATGCAACTGTCGCCGAGCCGGTGCGCGACCACCCGGTAGCCGCGCTGGATCAGATGCGGAATGATGTCCTTGCCGAAATCGTGGCTGGAGCGGGGGTCGTCGGCGTCGCGCATGAGCTGCTCGTACAGGAACCGCGCGTTGAAAACGTAGATGCCCATGCTGGCAAGCGCGCTGTCCGGCCGGCCCGGCTCGGCCACGGGCTGCTTGGGCTTCTCGTGGAACGCCCTGACCCGCAACGCATCGTCCACCGTCATCACGCCGAAGCTGCTCGCCTCCGCGAGCGGCACCTCGACGCAGCCGACGGTCATGTCGGCATCTTTCGCCACGTGGTCCGCGACCAGCTTACCGTAGTCCATCTTGTAGACGTGGTCCCCGGCGAGGATCAGGACGAACTGCGCGTCATGGCGGCGCAGGATGTCCAGGTTCTGGTGCACCGCGTCCGCGGTGCCCTTGTACCACTCCGCCGTGACCCGCTGCTGTGCCGGCAGCAGTTCGATGAACTCGCCGAAGCGCCCGTCCAGGAACGACCATCCCTGCAGGACATGCCGGATCAGGCTCTGCGCCTTGTACTGCGTGCAGATGCCGATGCGCCTGATCCCGGAATTGACGCAGTTGGAAAGCGGAAAATCGATGATCCGGAACTTGCCGCCGAACGGCACCGCGGGCTTCGCGCGCCAGTCGGTCAGGCGCCCGAGCCGCGTCCCCCTGCCACCGGCCAGGATGATCGCGAGCGTGGCCCGGTTGAGGTGGGTAACGAACTGCGAACCCGGCATGATCCTGCCGCGCTGCTCGCGCTCGTCGTCGGTTTGCGTCGCCTGGTTCACGATTACCCCTCGCTACCGTCCTTTGCTTCTATCCTCGGGACTGCAGCTCGTTGCCGCGATGCGCTGCCAATCACCGCCCAGGGCGCGCTGCGGTCCCCGCGTTCACCCGGACATCAGGATTTCCTCAGCTTCGCATCGACCTCGGCTTCGGCCTCCAGCCAGTCCTGCACCTCGCCGCCCGCCGCGAAACCCCGCGACTGGGCGCGGTTGTACGCCGCTTCCGCAATCATCCGGTACCGTTCCTCCGGCGTGACTGCCGCCGGTGAACCCGCCGCGGGCCGCCGCGGTGCCGCGTGACGCCGGGGTGCAGCCGCACCCCGGGAGGACGGCGAGGTTTTTTTCGCCGCACCTGGCGCAGACTGACGCTTGGTCTTTGCCGCTGGTTGCTTCGTAGCCATTTTCCCCTCCTGCGAGGATGCCGCGAATACGACCCACTGAACTCAGTATTTGCCCTTACGGTACTACCTGGATTGACTTGGATCAAGACAGAACCAGCGCTCACCGAAGGGCAATCGCGCGCGCGCCCAGCATGCCCAGCGCGGCGTTGGTGACCACGTGAACGGGAATGCGTGCCATGCGGGCGGCGAACCGCCCCTTCGCGTTGAAGGCGGCGACGAACGCACCGCGCTGGAGCGCGGGAAGGATGCGCGGCGCGATTCCGCCGGCGACGAACACGCCGCCGTGCGCGAGCACGGACAGCGCAAAGTCTCCGGCGACCGCGCCGTAGGCTTCGATGAACAGGTCGAGCGCACGACCGGCGAGCGGGTCGCCGCGCTCGAGCGCGAAACGCGCGATGGCAGCGGCCTTGTCCTCGCGAGCCAGCGCCCCGGCCAACTCGGGCGACTCCGGCGCCGCACCGCGTTCGCGCACGAATGCGTAAATGTTCGCCAGTCCCGGTCCTGACACCACCTGCTCGATGCCGACGCGTCCCGCTGCCGCATGAATATGGCGCCACAACTCGCACTGCTCGGGCGTGGATGGCGCGAACCCGGTGTTGCCGCCCTCGCCGGCGACCACTTCGTAGCGCCCGCCCTGCCATAGACGAAACGCGACCCCCAGTCCGGTTCCGGCACCCAGCACCACCTGCGGCGCGCGCGCGACCGGCTCCCCGGGCTGCAGCGCGGCGAGGTCCGACGGCGCGAGCTGCGCGATCCCGCTTGCGGCCGCGACGAAATCGTTTACCAGCCGCACCCGCCCGATGCCGAATCGCGCGGCGAGCGCGGTGCCGTCGATCTCCCACGGCCGGTTGGTCAGGCGCACGCGGTCGCCATCGACCGGGCCTGCCACGCCGAGCACGGCGGTCTCGATGTCTCCCGGCCCGATCGCTTGAGCGCGCGCATCGGCGAGAAAGCGCGTGAGCAGCTCGTCGAACCCTCCGAATGCCGCGTCGGCATAGCGCCGCTCGAACAGGGCCCGCGCGCCGCCGTCCGTGCGCTCGAGAAGCTGGAGCAGCGTCTTCGTGCCGCCGACGTCTGCCGCGATGATCATGATCGTCCTCTCACTACCCGGGTGCAGCGATGGACCGCCGCGCGACCCACCGGGAATAATATGCTAACCTGCTTGCGCTGCACCCAGCATGCTGCCCCGCAATTGAACGCCCCGCCCATCCGCCTCCTTTTCGCCACCTCTGAATGCGCACCGCTGGTCAAGACAGGCGGCCTGGGCGATGTCAGCGCCTCGCTTCCCGCGGCGCTCGCGCGCCTGGGCGTCGACGTGCGCTTGCTGCTCCCGGGTTACAGCCAGGTGCTGGAGGCGCTCCCCGATGCGCGCGAACTCGCGAGCATCCCGGCGCGCGATGCGTTTCCGCCTGCCGCGCTGCTCGCGGCACAGGGTCCGCACGGCGTGCCGCTGCTGGTCCTCGACTGCCCTGCGCTGTACCGGCGTCGCGGCGGCCCGTATCTGGACTCCGAGGGGCGCGACTGGGCCGACAATGCGCTGCGCTTCGGCCTGCTCGCGCGCGTGGCCGCGGATCTGGGAACTGATGCCGGCCCGCTCGACTGGCGCGCGGACGTCGTCCACTGCAACGAATGGGAGACGGGTCTGGCTCCCGCCTATTTGCATTACGCGCCGGGCGCGCGGGCCGCGAGTGTGATCACGATTCACAATCTCGCGTTCCAGGGCCTTTTCGCACCCGAGTACCTGCCGGCGCTCGGCCTGCCGCCCTCCAGCTTTTCCGCCGACGGCCTGGAATACCACGGGAAGATTTCGTTTCTAAAGGCCGCGCTGCGCTACGCCGACGCGATCACCACCGTGAGCCCGAACTACGCGCGCGAGATCCAGAGCGAGCCGCTGGGATTCGGATTTCACGGCCTGCTTGCGGCGCGCAGCGATGCGCTGACCGGGATCCTGAACGGCATCGACACCGAGCTGTGGGATCCCTCGACCGACGCGCTGATCCCGCAGCGTTACGACGCGAACTCGCTCGCCGCAAAGCGCGTGAACACGCGCGCGCTGCAGCACAGGATGGGCCTCGCCGAGGACGATTCGATCCCCGTGCTGGGCGTGGTGAGCCGCTTCGCGCACCAGAAGGGCCTGGACCTGTTGCTGCAGATCGCGCACCGGCTGGCGGCGCTGCCGGCGCAACTGGCGATCCAGGGCGTCGGCGACGGCGATATCCAGAGCGCGTTCGCCTCGCTCGCGCAGCGGCATCCGGGGAAGATCGCGGTCAGCATCGGATTCGACGAGGCCCTCGCGCACCTGATCGAAGCCGGCGCGGACATGTTCCTGATGCCGTCGCGGTTCGAGCCCTGCGGCATGAACCAGATGTACAGCCAGCGCTATGGCACACCCCCGGTGGTGCACGCGACGGGTGGCCTGGCCGATTCGGTGGTCGACTGCAATCCGCGCACACTCGCCGGCGGCACCGCAGCCGGTTTCGTGTTCAGGTCTGCGGGCGCGGTGGATTTCCTGGGTGCGGTCGAGCGCGCCGTGGCCGCGTGGCGCGACCCTGCCACCTGGACGGCATTGCAGCGCAACGGCATGGCGCGGGATTTCGGCTGGGGCGCGAGCGCAGCCCGGTACCTGGAGATCTACCGCCGCCTCGCCGGGCCCGCCGCCGGGGTTAGACCCATGTCATGAGCCCCGTTTCCAGGGGGTGCGTCAGCAGCAGGTGGCAGGGATAGATGCGGATGCGGTAGTCGAACTTGCCGCACAGTTCGGAGGCGAAATCGATCGCGTAGCGGTGCTCGCCGGTTTCGGCGATCGGTCCCGCGCTCGCCAGCCCGTGCCGGCGCGTGTAGTCCTCGCCTTGCACGCCGTCGACGGTCGTGACCAGCATCTCCGCGGTGATGTCCTCCGGCGCGAGTCCGTTCAGCCTGACGCCGATTTCGATGCGCAGGCTGTCACCGTAACGCACCCGCCGCGTCGGCGCATCGAGGCGGCGCACGGTCACGCCGGGCCAGGCGCTGCGCACCCGCGCCTTCCATTTCGCCACCGCCCTGGCGGTCTCGTGTCCGCGCTCCAGGTAGATCCGTCCCTGCCGCGCCGCCGGCAGATAGAATTTCGACACGTATTCGTTCAACATGCGCGCCGCGCTGAAGTGCGCCAGGATGCTCGCCATCGACCGCTTGGCAAGCTTCACCCAGCCCGGCGAGTAGCCCATGTCGCCGCGTCCGTAATAAAGCGGAATGACTTGATCCTGCAGGACTTCGTACAGCGTCCGCGCCTCCTCTGCGTCGCGCGTGTACTGGTCGAGCGCCTCCGACGCGGGCTTGATCGCCCAGCCGTTGTCTTCCTGGTAGCCCTCGCCCCACCAGCCGTCAAGCACCGACAGGTTGATCACGCCGTTGATGCCGGCCTTCATTCCCGAGGTGCCGGACGCCTCCAGCGGATAGATCGGGTTGTTCAGCCACACGTCGACCCCCGACACGAGCCGGCGCGCGAGCCGCATGTCGAAGCCTTCCACCAGCAGGATCTTGCCTTCGAATTCCGGCGTGTGCGCCACCTTGGCCACCCGCCTGATCAGTTCCCGCCCGGGCTCATCCGCCGGATGCGCCTTGCCGGCGAAGATGAACAGCACCGGCCGCTTCAGGTCCGAGGTGATCTGGCGCAGCCAGTCGATATTCTCGAACAGCAGCGTGGCGCGCTTGTAGGTGGCGAACCGGCGCGCGAATCCGATCGTGAGCACGTTGGGATTGTCCGGGTCGGCGAGCCGCAGCAGGCGGTCGAGGTGCGCTTCGCTGCCCCGGTTGCGGAAATGCTGCGTTTTCAGGCGAAAGCGCACCAGGTGCAGCATCTGCGCCTTCAGGTACTGGTGCCTGCTCCACAGGATATGGTCGGGAATGGCGGCGATGCGCTCCGCACAGGCAGGATCGTCGAAACGCTGCATCCATCCGAAGCCGAGGAACCGGTCGAAGATCTCCGCCCAGTCCGGCGACATGAATGTCGGCACGTGAACGCCGTTGGTCACATAGCCCAACGGATTCTCCTCCGGCGGAACCTGCGGCCAGAGGTCCTTCAGCATCCGCGCGCTCACCCCGCGGTGGATGCGCGACACACCGTTCTGGAAGCGCGATCCGCGCGCCGCCAGCGCGGTCATGTTGAACTCGTGGCTGCCCGGCGCGCGCCCCAGCGCGAGCAGGGTCTCCCTGTCCAGGTGCAGCTCGCGGCAGTAATGGTCGAAACAACCGGCGACCATGTCCTCGGAAAACCGGTCGTGTCCGGCCGGCACGGCGGTGTGCGTCGTGAAAACCGTGTTCGCCGCGACTGCTTCGAGCGCGCCCTCGAAATCCAGCCCGTCCTCGCGCATGAACCGGCGGATCCGCTCCAGCACCAGGAACGCCGCGTGGCCCTCGTTCATGTGCCAGATGGTGGGCTTGATGCCCAGCGCGTCGAGCGCGCGCGCGCCGCCGATGCCGAGCACGATCTCCTGCATGATGCGCGTCTCGCGGTCCCCTCCGTAGAGCCGGTGCGTAATGTGCCGGTCGCGTTCGCCGTTCTCCGGGAGATCGGTGTCCAGCAGGTAGATCCGGACGTGACCGACCTGTACCTGCCACAATTTCACCGACACGTCGCGCCCGTCCACCTCGACCTGGACCCGTACCTCGGCGCCGTCGCGCATCACCGGCGTCACCGGGAGGTCGTCGAACTCCGAATCGACGTGGACGGCGTGCTGGTTACCCTCGCCATCGATGGTCTGCGAGAAATACCCCTGCCGGTAAAGCAGCCCGACGCCGACGAACGGCAGCTTCGCGTCGCTGGCCGCCTTGCAGTGGTCGCCGGCGAGAATGCCCAGGCCGCCGGAATAGATCGGCAGGCTCTCGTGGAAGCCGAATTCGAAACAAAAATACGCCACCAGCTCGTCCGCACCGAGCAGCGCGGAGCCGTTCGCGCCCGGCGTCGCGTCGTGCTCGGTGTCGTGGACCGAGAGCACCCGGTTGTAGCTGTACAGGTACTCGGGGTCCTGCGCGGCCTGCTCGAGCCGTTCTTCGCCGACGCGCTTGAGCAGGACCTTGGGACTGTGGCCCGTGGCGTCCCACAGCGCCGGGTGCAGCCGCGCGAACAGCGACCGCGCGTGCCGGTCCCAGCCGTACCACAGGTCGTTGGCGAGCTCTTCGAGGCGGTTCAGCCGCTTTGGTATCTTGGGATTGACTTCGAGTACATAACCCGTTCCTGCGCGTTCCATCTCGCTCCCCATCTGGTCTCGGCGCCGCAGCGCCGGCTGCAACCGGTTCCATCTTAGCGCAACCCGCCGCCGCGCGACGCGTGCCTGAACCGTGGTGACCGACTGAAGGGCGGCGCGCTCGCGGCTATCGCACCGCGGCGCGCTGGGTCGCGGGCGACAGGCGCCACACGCCTATGAGCAGCAGCGCGCCGAGCAGTGCGGCACCCGCCTGAATCTCCACGCGCGGAACGATCGTGCCCACGATGCACGCGACCAGCACCAGCCGCAGCGGCCAGACAATGGTCCTGCGCCCGAGGTATCCATGCAGCGCGAGCGACGCGAACGTGACCATGGCCGCGCCGAAGATCAAGGCCGTGACGACGCTGACGGATCCGCCCTCCATGTTGAGGCCGGGATTGAACAGGAAGAAGAACGGCAGCACGAAGCCGCCCACTGCCAGTTTCATCGCCTGGCCGCCCAGCGCCATCGGGTTCACCCCCGCGATCGCGCTCGCCGCGAAGTTTGCCACCGCCACCGGCGGCGTGATCGCCGAGAGGCAGGAGAAGTACAGCACGAACAGGTGCACCTGCATCTCGGGCAGGTTGAAGTGCTGGCGCAGCACGGGCACGAGCAGGGCGGCGCCCATGATGTACACCGCAGGCGTGGGCATGCCCATGCCGAGCAGGATCAGGAACACCGCGGCGAGGATGAGCGTGGGAACGAGCAGCCCGCCGGACAGATAGGTGATCAGCAGCGTGAACTTGCCGGCGAGCGCGCTGATCTCGATCGCGCCTATCACTACGCCCGCCCCGGCCACCGCGCCCACCAGCGGAACCAGCTGGGTGATGGTGTCGGTGCAGCACTGCACGAAACGGCGCGGCCCGATCGCTGACTCGCGCCAGAACCAGGAGAGCACGATCACCGCGGCGGTCGAACCGGCGGCCACATAGACCGGCGTGTAGCCCATCATCAGCAGCCCGACCAGCGCACCGAGCGGCAGCAGATGGCGCCAGCCGCGCGTGATCGCGCGATGCAGGGGCACGATCTGGTCCTCGGGCATGCGCGCCTCGTTGTTGCGCACCGCCTCGTTGTGCACCAGGATGTAGATCGAGGTGTAATACAGCAGCGCCGGCAGCAGCGACGCGAGCGCGATGGTCGCGTAGGCGATGCCGGTGAGGTCGGACATGATGAAGGCCACCGCCCCCATCACCGGCGGCAGCATCGCGCCGCCGCTCGAGGCGGTGGCTTCGATCGCGCCGGCGCGCACGGCCGAAATGCCCATTTTCTTCATGATCGGAATGGTGAGCGGCCCGGTGGTCGCAACGTCGGCCGTCGGGCTGCCGGAGACCGAGCCGTAGAGCCCGCTCGCGGTCACGCAGGCCTTCGCCGCGCCGCCGACCATGCGTCCGGTGAGCGCGCCCGCCAGCTCGAAGAACAGCTTGCCTCCGCCCGCCTTGTCGAAGAAGTTTCCGAACAGCACGAACAGGAAGGCATAGGTCGCGGCAACCTCGAGCGGCGAGCCAAAGATGCCGCTGGTCATCACCGTCATCTCTTCGATGAAGTACGCAACGCTGAAATTCTCGTGTTTGAGCGGTCCCGGCATCAGGTGGCCGAAGAAAGTGAACGCGAGCAGCACCAGCACCACCGAGGTGAGGCCCCAGCCGGTGCAGCGCCGGCACAGCTCGATCACCAGCACCAGCAGCGTGAAACCCACCACGATGTCCGCTGCGGTCGGCTGCGAGAAGCCGCGGCTCCAGTTGAGGAACTTGTCGTCGAGAACGATGTAATACAGGGCGACCGCGAACGAGATCGCAGCGAGTGCGATGTCGGCCCAGGCGAGCTTGTCGCGGTTTCGGTTCGCGGTCGTGGTCAGGAACGCGATCGGGAACGTGATCGCGATGAAAATCGAGATGTCGAGGTGGTAATTGGCGGTGAAAGCGCGCGCCGAGATCGCGAACGCCTCGAGCGCCGCGTACGGAAGACCGAGGAGCTTGAGCTCCGCGACAGCGTGCAGCGCGACGTCGCCGATGACCGTGGCGAGCGCACTGATCCACAGCACGTACAGCGCCGCGGCCACCGATCCAGCGGAGATGAGCACCGACCAGGCGCCGCCCGGGCGGTGCCTGCTGCCTTCCCGAATCAGACGCCAGAACGGGTGCGCTGCCGGGTCGGATCCCGTCGCCGGCACATGCTCCTGCGACATCAGGCGCGCAACTGCCGCGGACTTACTTCAGCAACCCCTTTTCCTTGTAGTAGCGCAGCGCGCCCGGATGGAAAGGCAGCTTGGCCGGGTTCTTGATCATGGCCGCGGTCGTGAAGGTCTTCAGCGAGCCGCCGATTTTCTGGACCCGGTCCTGGTTCTCCGCGACCGCCTTCACGTACTTGTACACCACCTCGTCGGGGGTGTGCGCGCCGACCAGGAGCGAGACCCACTGCCTCACGGTCGGGTACTCCTTCTCCAGGAAGGGGTAGTCGTTCTTGCCCACCATGCCCACGGTGAAGTCGAACACCGCCGCGGCCTGCCTGGTCTTGGCCGGATCATCGTCGATCCAGATGAGCGGGCGCTTGCTCGACACGTCCTTGATCAGCGAATCGCCCAGGTTGCGCACGTTCATGAACACGTCGGCCTTGTCGTCCAGAATCGCGTTCAGGCCGATGGAGCTGTTGCCCAGCACGTAGCTGCCGCCCCACTTCTGGATGTCGTCAATGGTGAAGCCGTGCGCCTTCATCATCTCGTAGGGCCCGCCTATGGTCGTCTGCGGGTTGTCCGGGCGGTTGATCGCGAGCCGTATCCGCGGCTTCTTCGCCGCGATGTCCGCAAAGCTCTTGATGCCGTTCGCGTCGGCCCAGGACTTGGTCATGAGCACGTGGATGTACTGCACGTCGTAGAGCATCATCGCCAGGCTGAACTTGCCCTTCAGCGGCGCCTTGAATGGGAACTTGCCCTCGTTGGCGAGACGCACTTCGGTGCCGGTCGCGGTCGCGGTGAAGTCCGCCTGGCCCTCGGCGATCGCGAGCACGCCGCCGCCAGGGGAGTTCGGCTTGAACGACACCGCCGAGCCGGGATAGATGTCGCGCACCACGGCATTCAGCCCCTCGACCATGGCGCGCGGATAGCCGGTCGGCGTGGCGCCGGTCACGGTGGCCGTGATCGCGTTCTTGTC
>Ga0155954_1210_pt2 | contig 13240 bp, 11 predicted proteins | sample RifCSPlowO2_02_FD_107608 | JGI IMG/M metagenome (GOLD analysis project Ga0155954, IMG submission 107608) | Betaproteobacteria bacterium RIFCSPLOWO2_02_FULL_65_20
AGCTGCGAGGCCATCACCGTCGCCCGGGAGCACACGCAGGATTCGGTACCGAAATTGGGCGTGCCGAAGCTGTAGGCGAGGCGCTGCACCGCGGCGCGCGGCTCCTTCGGGTCGCCGACATAGAAGCACACCTTGTCTGCGCCGTGCTTCGCCTTGACTTCGTTCAGGCGGCCGGCGATGACCCGGTAGGCCTCGTCCCAGCCGATGCGCTGCCAGCCCGGATCGGCGCTCCCCTTGGGCGTGCTGCGCCGCACCGGATACAGCAGGCGATCCGGATGGTATTGCTCCTCCAGGCTTGCCAGGCCCTTCACGCACAGCGGTCCGGCCGGATAATTCTCGCGGTCCTCGACCCGGACGATGCGGCCGTTCTCGATGTGCACTTTCATGCCGCACTTGGGGATCTGGTTGCACAGGTCGCAGTAGGTGTAAGCGACGCGGGTGGCTTCGGCGGTTTCCATAGGTGAGCGCTCCTGTATTTTTTCGGGCCTCGCTTCACGGTTCAACGGATTTCGCGTGCGCGGCGGGCCGCACATGATTCGAGTCTGTGCCCTGCAGTGACGGTTTTCAAGCCGGGGCGTCACAGCCGGGGCGCGCGACGTAGATGTTGCGGCAGTGGGTCTCGCGCACGAAGAAGGCGCTCGCCAGGCCGGCCAGCACGAACGCGAACAGCACGCCCAGCGCCCGCCGCCAGTCCTCCAGCGCACGCGCGCCGCCGCTGCTGGAGGCGTCGAGCACCCAGCCCAACAGCGGCTGGTAGATCGCCGGTCCGAGAAATCCGCCTGTGTTTACCACGCTGGTCGCCATCCCGGACAGGGCCAAGGGGTTGACTTCCTTGGCGCAGGTCCAGCTGAGCGTGGCGCCTGAGATCGAAACGCCCATCAGCGCAAACAGGGCGAAGCTCACCGGCAGCGGCATGGTCCAACCCCCGATCAACGGCAGCCAGCACGCGGCGTAGACCGCGCCGAGCGAGCGCATGAGCGGCAGGCGCCGGCCCATGCGGTCGGACCACGCGCCCACGATCAGCGACCCGACGGCGAAGCTGATGATCATGACGCTGGTGTGATAGGTGGCCAGCGTGCGCTCCATGCCATGCACGTCGCGCAGGTACGGAACCGCCCACAGGCCGCCGAAGGTGAGATAGGCGCCGATCAGGCCGAGGTTCATGAAAAACCCCGGCCAGGTCATCCGGTTGCGCAGCACGATGGCCAGTCCGTGGAGCCAGTGACCCGAATGCGGCGGATGGTCAGGCTTGCCCTCCAGCTCTTGGATCGAGGGCAGTCCCATCTGGCGCGGATTGTCGCGCAGCAGCGCCCAGGTCAGCCCGGCCAGCAGCAACGAGAGGATTCCGGCGCCGACGAAGACATTGCGCCAGGAGGTGACCCCCACCACCCAGGCGAGCGGGGCCGCGGACAGGAACCCGCCCATGTTGCCGATGAACATGAGCAGGCCGGTCACGGTGGCGAACTGGCGCTCGGAAAACCAGGCTGCGTTCAGTTTGAGCACCGAGACGAATGCCACCGAGACCCCCAGCCCGACGAGCAGGCGTCCGGCGATCGCCACACTCAGTGTTCCGGCGAGGCCGAACAGGATCGAACCGGCTCCGGCCACCAGCGCGCCGACCGTAAACAGCCTGCGCGGACCCCAGGTGTCGGCGAGCACCCCGGAAGGCACCTGCATCGCGAAGTAGACGTAGAAATAGGCTGCGGCGATCACACCGAGCGAGGTGCCGGATGTGGCAAAGGACTGATGCAGTTCGCCGGCAATCGCGGCCGGCGCGAGGCGGTGGAAAAAGGCCAGCACGAAGGCGGTCGCACCGAGCACGTACGCGGTCCATCGCAGGCGCCGGATGCGCGCGCGAACGGCGTGGCTATAATGGTCGGAATTGGTCACAAAGCGCAGTCGGTCGACGGGATTCTACAGGGGGATTCGATCATGAAGCTTTGCCGTTGCGTCGCAGTGCCGGCGCTGATCGCGGCGTTCATCGCCGGTTGCGCCGGCATGCCGGGGCCGGACTATCGCGCGATCGTCGCCGCGCCCGACCGCACCGATGCCGACCGCGCCAACGACGCGCGGCGCAGGCCCGAGCAACTGCTCGCCTTCGCCGGCGTTCGACCCGGCATGAAGGTGCTCGACCTGGGCGCAGGCGGGGGCTACAGCACCGAATTGCTCGCGCGCGCCGTCGGGTCGCAGGGCGCGGTCTACGGTCAGGATACAAAGACGCCGCTCGCGCAGGCCCGTGCGCGGTTCGACGAGCGCATGAAAACACCGGCGATGAAGAATACGGTCCGGGTACTGCGCGATTACGACGATCCGGTGCCGCCTGAGGCACGCGAGTTCGACCTGGTGACGTTCTTCTTTACCTACCACGACACGCCTGCGATGGGCGTGGACCGCGCGAAAATGAACCGGCGTATTTTCGAATCCCTCAAGTCCGGCGGCTTCTACGTCATCGCCGATCATGCGGCGAAGGCAGGGACAGGCGTGAGCGCGTCAAAGACCTTGCATCGCATCGAGGAGGCCGTTCTGCGGCGCGAGGTCGAGGCGGCGGGCTTCCGCTTCGTCGCCGAGGCGGACTTCCTGCGCAATCCCGCCGACCCGCGCGAGGAACGGGTGTTCGCGCTCAAGATCCCGGTCGACAATTTCGTGTTGAAGTTCGTCAAGCCCTAACCAAGCGGCCCGGGGCGCTTTGCGATCCTTCTTCTCCCCATTTTGCGCAGTTGCGTCTTTTGCAACTGCGCAAAATGGGGAGACTCATGAAAACCCGGATCCTTCGCCTGTTCTGCCGACTATTGAGTCACAAGAGATCGGTCACGGATACAGCCCGCGGATGCGGCGCGCATCCAGCACGCGCTCGCAGGCGACGATGTAGGCGGCGGTGCGCAGCGACAGGTGTTTGTGCTGCGCGATGTCCCAGATCCGGCCGTAGGCCCCGACCAGGATCTGCTCCAGGCGCCGGTTCACCTCGTCCTCGCTCCAGAAGAAGCTGGAGAAGTCCTGCACCCATTCGAAGTAGCTCACCGTCACGCCGCCTGCGTTGGCGATCACGTCCGGGACGACCGTGATTCCGCGCCCGGCAAGCACGTCGTCGGCGCCGGGTGTGGTCGGCCCGTTCGCGCCCTCGATCAGCACCCGCGCGCGGATGCGCTCGGCCCTTCGTGCGTCGATCTGGTTCTCCATGGCGGCAGGCACGAGATAGTCGGTCGGCAGTTCCCAGAACGCCTGCGCGTCGATGCGCTCGCCCAGGCCCGAAGCGGCTACGCCTCCGGGCGCATCGGCGGCGCGCGCGAGCGCCGGGATGTCCAGCCCCTGCTCGGCGTAGACGGTGCCGTAGACATCCTGTATCGCAGTGACGCGCGCGCCGTTGGCGGCGAACAACTCGGCGGCGGGCCGGCCCACGTTGCCGAACCCCTGGATCGCGATACTGGCGCCCTCGACGGGGATGCGCAGCCGCCGGCCGGTCTCGCGGGCGATGAAGAACACGCCCTGTCCCGTGGCCCGGTTGCGTCCCACGCTGCCGCCCAGCGCAAGCGGCTTGCCCGTCACGACGCCGGTGGCGGTGTGGCCGACGTTCATGGAGTAGGTGTCCATCATCCACGCCATGATCTGTTCATTGGTGTTGACGTCGGGCGCGGGAATGTCCTTGTCCGGGCCGATGATCATGTTGATCTCGCTGGTGAAGCGCCGCGTCAGCCGCTCCAGTTCCTTCAGCGACAGCGTCCTCGGGTCGACGCGCACCCCGCCCTTTGCCCCGCCGAAGGGCAGGTTGACCGCCGCGTTCTTGATGGTCATCCACGCTGCCAGCGCCATCACCTCGTCCAGGCCCACGTCCGGGTGGTAGCGGATGCCGCCCTTGCCCGGTCCGCGCGACAGGTTGTGCTGCACGCGGTAGCCCTCGAAATGGGCCATGCGGCCGTCGTCGGTTTCGATCGGCACATCGACGATCAGCACCCGCTTCGGACGCCGAAGCGTTTCGACTGCTTCAGCGAGCGGGCCCAGATGAGGCAGCACGCGCTCGATCTGCTCCAGATAGACGCGCCAGGGGCTGCCGGGCTGCGCCGAGGCGAAGGAAAGGCCGGCGGAGGGGGTCGTCATGGCGTGAGTCTCCAATCGTTTGACACGGTACTGCGCGTCGGGTCAGTCTTTCGCGGTACCGGCAAACAGACTTGACCTGAGTCAAAAGCATGCCATCCGAATGGCGCCTATGGTGTGACGAGTGTCGCAGATGTCACAGCCGGGAGTCCTGCGGGAGAGCACATGGTTAGGCCAGTCACTGCGCCGGCCGGGCGCATCTCGTTGAGCCGTGCGGACGCGCTGGTCATCGTCGACGTCCAGAACGATTTCGTTCCGGGCGGCAGCCTCGCGGTGCCGCGCGGGAACGAGGTCGTCCCGGTGCTCAATGGCTACCTCGAGGCATTCGACGCCGCCGGGCTGCCGGTCTTCGCGACGCGCGACTGGCATCCGGAGAATCATTGCTCGTTCAAGGCACAGGGCGGTCCGTGGCCGAGCCACTGTGTTGCCGGGACCCCGGGCGCTGCGTTTGTCCCGGCGTTGGCGCTGCCCGCGTCGGTGACGATAGTCTCCAAGGCCACCGAGCGCGACCGCGATGCCTATTCCGGGTTTGCCGGAACCGGCCTCGAAGCGAGCCTGCGGCAAAGGGGTGTCAGGCGCGTCTTCATCGGCGGGCTCGCCACGGACTACTGCGTGCTCAACACGGTGCGTGATGCTTGTTCGCTCGGCTTCGAGGTGGTGCTGCTCGCCGACGCCGTGGCCGCCGTGAACGTGACGCCGGGGGATGGCCCCAAAGCGCTGGCCGAGATGCTGCGGCTGGGTGCGAGGCCATTGGTGTCCGGTCATTTGGCGGGTGGAGCGTGTGCATAAGCCCGGACCGAACAATTTGCCTCGGTCCGGCATCCGTTTATCTCGCCATTTTGGCAAGTTGCAACTTCGCAACTTGCCAAAATGGCGAGACCTATGCAACCCCAAATTCTTCGTCAGATGTTTCAACCCCTGAGTCGTAAGAGACCACCGCCCCATTCGCCATGACCGATCCTGCAGCGAGCGCACTGCTCACCGATCTGTACGAGCTGACCATGCTGCAGGCGTATTACGACCGCGGCATGAACGGGGCGGCCGTGTTCGAGTTCTTCTCGCGCAAGCTGCCGCGGGAACGCAATTTCCTGATGGCGGCGGGCCTGGAGCAGGTGCTCGATTATCTCTGCGGCCTGCGCATCACGTCCGAAGAGCTGGCGTTCCTGGACAGCACCGGCCGCTTTTCCGCCGGATTTCTCATGTCGCTCGAGGATCTGCGCTTCACGGGCCGTGTGGTCGCGATGCCCGAGGGAACGCTGTTCTTTGCCGACGAACCGATCCTGCGCGTCATCGCGCCGCTGCGGGAAGCGCAACTGGTGGAGAGCCGCATCGTCAACCTGCTGCACTTCCAGACCGTGGTGGCGAGCAAGGCGGCGCGTTGCGCGCTCGTCGCGCCGGGCAAGCTGCTGGTCGATTTCGGCCTGCGGCGCGCGCACGGCGCGGAGGCCGGGCTGCTGTCTGCGCGCGCGAGCTATATCGCCGGGTTCTCTGGCAGCGCAACGGTGCTCGCCGGCATGCGCTTCGGCGTTCCGGTGTTCGGCACCATGGCGCACTCGTTCATCCAGGCGCACGCGAGCGAGCTGCAGGCATTCGAGAATTTCGCCCGATCGCACCCGGCGAACGCCACGCTTCTGATCGACACCTACGACACGGTGGAAGCGGCGACCAAGGTGGTCGAGCTCGCCGCGCGGCTCGCGCGCGAGGGCATCGCCGTGCGCGGGGTGCGCATAGACAGCGGCGATCTGGGCGGATACGCGCGGCAGGTGCGCCGCGTGCTCGACGAAGGCGGGATGTCGCAGATCACGATCTTCGCGAGCAGCGGACTGGACGAATACGCGCTGCGGGACCTGGCCGCGGCGCCGATCGACGGCTTCGGGGTCGGCACCAGGATGAACACCTCGGCCGACGCGCCCTATCTGGACTGCGCCTACAAGCTGGTGGAGTACGAGGGCAGGCCCAAACGCAAGCGCTCCGAGGGCAAGGCCACCTGGCCGGGCCGAAAGCAGATTTATCGCCGCGTCGACGCCGGGGGCCGGATCGCAGGCGACGTGCTCACGGTCGAGGGCGATCGGCAGCAGGGCGCGCCGCTGCTGAGGGCGGTGATGACGGACGGCAGCCGAATTGCCGAGTCGCCCTCGACCGAGGCCGTGCGCGCCCATGCACGCGCGCAGCTCGCCTCGCTGCCTGCGCGGCTCGCCTCGCTCGAGCGGGCGCAGCCGCTGGTTCCCGCCGTTTCCGAAGCGCTGCGCGCGCTTGCCGCCGAGGCCGACCGCGACGCCGGGCGCTAGTCGGGGCAGGCGCCCCCGACGGCCGTCGGCGACGCTGTGTACAATGTGCGCCGTACGCCTGATCGGTTCCCGATCGGGTCCAGTTCTCTGGAGGAAATCCGCATGGTCAAGTCCGTCAAGGTGTCCCTCTTTGCAGCGGCGGTCTTGGCCGCCGCTGCCGGGGCGGTCCACGCGCAGGGCTATCCGAGCAAGCCGGTCAAGATCATCGTTCCCTTCGGCGCGGGCGGTCCGGCGGACATCTACGCCCGCGTCATCGCGCAGCGCCTCGCCGCGCCGCTCGGACAGCCGGTGGTCGTGGAGGACCGCCCGGGGGCGGGCTCGGCGATCGGCACCGATGTCGCGGCGAAATCCGCGCCCGACGGCAACACGCTGCTGATGATCTCCAACACGCACACCATCAACGAGACGCTCAATCCGAAGCTGCCCTACAACCTGATGCGCGATTTCGCGCCGATTACCCAGGTCAACGTGATGCCCAACGTGCTGGTGGTGAGCCCGACGGCCAGGGTGAATTCGGTGAAGGAGCTGATCGCGCCCCGCGGCACGGCGGCGGCGGTCATCGACCGGCTGCACGACGAGACGGCGAAAATCCTCAGGACCCCGGATGTGCAGGCGAGTTTCCAGCAGCAGGGTGTCGAACCCGCGGGCACCACGCCGGCGCAGTTTGCGGCCTTCCTCAAGAACGAGGTGGAACGATGGGGCAAGGTAGTCAAATTCTCCGGCGCGAAGGTCGAGTGATCCGGCGCCTGGCGCGCCGGGACGGGCGAGCATCGGGATGGAAGGCTCTTGGCTGATGTGATCGCCATCAGGGTCAACGGCGCGGAACACAAAGTCGGCGCCCACGCCGACACGCCGCTGCTCTACATCCTGCGCAACGACCTGGGGCTGAAGGGCACGCGCTTCGGCTGCGGCAACGGCGAATGCGGGGCGTGCTACGTGATCATCGAGGGCCGCGCCGTGGCTTCGTGCGACACGCCGTTGTGGAGCGTCGCCGGCAAGGACATCCTCACCATCGAAGGCCTGGGCAGCGAGGGCGGGCTGCATCCGCTGCAGCAGGCATTCATCGACGAGCAGGCGGCGCAGTGCGGCTACTGCGCAAGCGGCATCATGATGAGCGCTGCCGCGCTGCTGGCGAACAATCCGGCGCCGACGGACGCCGAAATCCGCGCGGCGCTGGACAAGAACCTGTGCCGCTGCGGCACGCACAACCGCATCGTGCGCGCCGTGCAGCGCGCGGCGGTCAAGCAGGCATGAGTTCCGCCCTCGCCACAGCGCCACTGCCGGCCAGTCTGGCGGACAACCCGCGCCTGTCGCAGTGGCTGCGCTTCGTGCGCGGCGGCACCGTGAGCATCACGCCCGGCAAGGTCGAACTGGGGCAGGGCATCGTCACGGCGCTGGCGCAGATCGCGGCCGAGGAACTCGATGTCGCCTTCGAACGCATTCGCATGGTTCCCGCTGCCGCGCCTGCGAGCCCCAACGAGGGCGTGACCTCGGGCAGCCTGTCGATCCAGGATTCGGGCAGCGCGCTGCGCCTGGTCTGCGCGCAAGCGCGCGCGCTGCTGCTCGAACGCGCGGCGCAGCGGCTCGGCGTGCCGATGGCCGAGCTCGATGTGGACGACGGCAACATAGGCCATGCCAGTGGCGCGAAGACCGATTACTGGACCCTGGTTCAAGCCGACGAGCGCCTGCTCGAGCGAGAGGCGACCGGCGCGGCAGCGCCGAAATCGCCGGATCGCTACCGGATCGTAGGAACGAGCGTGCCGCGGCTGGATATTCCGCGCAAGGCTGCGGCCCGGGCCGGCTTTATCCATGACCTGGAATGGCCGGGCATGCTGTACGGCCGGGTGGTACGGCCGCCGCGACACGGTGCGGTGCTCCTCTCGTGCAGCCAAGCCAAGACCGCCGCGATTCCCGGCGTGGCCGCAGTGGTGAGAGATGGAAGTTTTCTCGGCGTGGTGGCCGAGCGCGAGGAGGAGGCGATCCGCGCCGCAACCGCGCTCGCCGCGGGATGCGTCTGGGAGGGCGGAACAAGGCTGCCCGAGCCAGGCGAAATCGGCGCGTTCCTGGTCCGGCAGGCGTCAAAGACGACCGTCCTTTCCGAGAAGTCCGATCCGTCGGTGGGCAAGGGCAGGACGGTGCTCGAGGCCACCTACACCAAGCCCTTCCTGTCGCACGGCTCCATCGGGCCTTCGTGCGCGGCCGCCCGCTTCGAGGGCGCCGGTTCCCTGCGGGTGTGGACCCACAGCCAGGGCGTATACAACCTGCGCCGCGACCTGGCGCTTGCGCTCGGGCTGCCCGCTGAATCGGTGAGCGTGCAGCACGCCGAGGGCGCCGGCTGCTACGGACACAACGGCGCCGACGACGTCGCCCTGGACGCCGCGCTGCTTGCGCGCGCCGTTCCGGGCAGGCACGTGAAACTGCAGTGGATGCGCGCCGACGAGTTCGGCTGGGCGCCTTACGGGCCGGCGATGCGCGTGCAACTGCGTGCCGCGCTGGACGCCGGCGGGCGCATCGTGGACTGGCAGCACGAATTCTGGAGCAGCGGCCACAGCAGCCGCCCCGGGCGCGGCGCGAGGCCCACGCTGATTGCGGCAAACTATCTCGCCAAACCGTTCGCGCTGCTGCCCGCCATCGACCTGCCCATGCCTGCGGGCGGGGCCGGGCGCAACTCGATTCCGCTCTACGATTTTCCGAACCAGCGCGTGGTCAACCATTACATCGAGGCGATGCCGCTGCGCACCTCGGCGCTGCGCTCGCTCGGCGCGTACGCCAACGTGTTCGCGCTCGAATCCTTCATGGATGAACTCGCCGGCGCAGCAGACGCTGATCCGGTCGAATTCCGGCTGCGCCATCTGTCCGATCCGCGCGGCCGCGCGGTGATCGAGGCCGCGGCGCGCATGTCGGGCTGGCGCGATCGCGGGCGCATCGGCTCGGGCGAGCGGGGCATGGGCATCGCCTTTGCCAAGTACAAGAACCTCGGCGCCTACTGCGCCGTGGTGGCCGAGGTCGAGATCGAGCGCGAGGTGCGAGTGAAACGGCTGTGGATCGCCGTCGATGTGGGGCTGGTCGTCAACCCCGACGGTGTCGTCAATCAGATCGAGGGCGGCGCGATCCAGGCCGCGAGCTGGACGTTGAAGGAGGAGCTGAAGTTCACCGCCGAGGGCATCGCGTGCCAGGGCTGGGAGGACTATCCGATTTTCAGGTTCAGCGAAGTGCCCGCGGTCGACGTCCAGATCGTCAACCGGCCGGATCAGAAGTCGGTCGGCGCGGGCGAGGCGCCCCTGGGACCCACGGCGGCGGCGATCGCCAACGGCGTGAATGCCGCACTGGGCGTGCGCGTGCGCGATCTGCCGCTCACCCCGGAGCGCGTCGCTGGCGCAATTTAGAGGCGGGGAATGTTAGACTTCGGACATTCACCCGTCGGATCCAAGCTTGAAACGGCCTCGCTCCCCCGCCACGCCTGAACTCGGCGACCTCGATCTCCAGGTCGCCCTGCAACTGCTATGCCAGGCCGGGTATGCCGACGCGCCGCAGGACCCCGCCGGCGGGCACGCGATGGGTACGCAGGCGAGGCTGCAACTGATCATCGACCGGCTGTGCGAGCTTTCGCAGCGTGACGCGCTGACCGGGCTGACCAATGCGCGGCATTTCAGGGCGGCGCTGGAGCAGGAAGTCGACCGTGTTTCGCGCTCAGGGGAGATTGCGTTGCTGTTGCTGGTCGACCTCGATTATCTGAAGGCCATCAACGACAAGTTCGGGCATCTGGCGGGCGACCAGGCGCTGCGCGCGGTCGCGCAAGTGCTGGAGAAGAACGTCCGCCCGATGGACACGGCCGCGAGATACGGCGGCGACGAATTCGCTGTGATCCTGCCCAACTGCCGGCCCGGCGCCGGCCGCGTGATTGCCGAGCGCATACGCGAGCACGTGGAGCAGACTCCGATCGGCATGCCGGACGGGACGACGCTGCGGTTGACCACCAGCATCGGCGGCGCTCATATCTTGCCCTGGCGCAAGGTCGTTGCCGAAGACGTGCTGGAGAAGGCTGATCAGGAGCTTTACCGCGCGAAGGCGCAGGGCCGCAACCAGGTGTCGATGGACACGCTCGCGGGGACGCCGGTTTCATTCGATGAAAAACTTCAATCGCCGAATCGTTTCGAACAGGACAAAGATAAGTAGCGAAGGCGCGAAGGCGAGGATACTTGCGATCACCCGCGGCAAGGGCGGGGTCGGCAAGACCTTCGTGGCGGCCAATCTGGCTGCGGCGCTGGCCGGCGCGCCGGACTCGCCGGCTGCGCGCGCCTGAAAAGGCCCGTCGATACCGCACGGTTGATGGCTTCGGGCGAGCGTAAGAACCGCGCATGCTGGCGGCACCGACGGTAACCGGATAGATATCCCATCATGCGCGACGAAACCAAGGTCGTACACGCCGGGCGCCACCCGGAGGAGTTCGAGGGCGCCGTCAACCCGCCCGTGTACCACGTATCCACGGTGCTCTCGCCCGATCTCGCCGACTGGGAGCAGAAGAAGAAGGACTATGCGGCCGACCGCCCTGGCATGTATTACGGCCGCCACGGCACGCCCACGCTCAACGCACTGCAGGAGGCGATCGCAACGCTCGAAGGGGGCTATCGCACCCTGTTGTTCCCCTCCGGGCTTGCGGCCTGTGCCGGGGCGATCCTGACTTGCGCGAAGGCGGGCGACCACATCCTCATCAGCGACAGCGCTTATGGGCCGACGCGGCGCGTCGGCACGCGCTTTCTCAAGCGGTTCGGCATCACAGCCGAGTTCTACGATCCACTGATCGGTGGCGGAATCCAGGCGCTGCTGCGCCCGAATACGAGCGTCATCGTGGTGGAGGCGCCCGGCTCGCTCACCTTCGAGATGCAGGACATACCCGCGATTGCCGAGGCCGCGCACCGGCGCGGAGCCATGGTTGTGATGGACAACACCTGGGCCACGCCGCTCTATTTCAAGCCGTTCGAGCACGGGGTGGACTTATCGGTGCAGGCGGCGACCAAGTACATCGTCGGCCATTCCGACGCCATGGTGGGCGCCGTCACCGCCACGAAGGAGGCATGGCCGAAGCTGCGGGAAACGCACATCGACCTGGGCCAGACCGCGGGCCCGGACGACGTGTATCTCGCGCAGCGGGGCTTGCGTACCATGGCAACGCGGCTCAGGCAGCACTGGGAATCCGCACTGGCGCTGGCCGAATGGGTGTCGCGCCAGCCCGAAGTGGAGCGCGTGCTCTACCCCGCGCTCGGCACCGATCCGGGCCATGCGGTCTGGAAGCGCGACTTCCTCGGCGCGAGTGGCCTGTTCGGCGTGGTGCTCAAGAGCGTGTCCCACGACGCGTTTGCCGCGCTCATCGACGGCCTCGAACTCTACGGCATCGGCGCGTCCTGGGGCGGTTTCGAGAGCCTGGTGATGCCGTTCGACCCGCGCGAGGTGCGCGGCGCCACCCGGTGGCCGGATACCGGACCCTGCTTTCGCATCCATGCGGGCCTGGAGTCGCTGGACGACCTGCTCGCCGACATGGATGCCGGTTTCAAGCGGCTGCGCGCCGTGACATAGCGGCGGGATGCGGCCGTCGCGCGAGCTGAAGCGAGCGACGTATGATTTGCCCGACCCACAGTTTTGAGCATCGGAGGCATGGCCATGACGAAAATGAAAATCGAAGGCTCGTTCGTGGCGCTGATCACCCCGTTCAATCAGGACGGCACGGTCGATTTCGGCGCCTTTCGCACGCTGCTCGGCTTCCAGGAGCAGCACGGCAGCGCGGCGGTGCTGATCATGGGCTCGACCGGAGAGACGTCGATGCTCTCGCCGGAGGAGAAGAAGTCGATCATCGTCGAGACGGCGAAGATGAAGACCGGGCGCATGAAGTTTTTCTACGGCTGCACCGGCAGCAACACCGATACGACCATCGCGAGCGTGAAGTTCGCGCACGCCAACGGCGCCGACGGCGCGATTCTCGCCGCACCTTCCTACATCTGCGCGCCCGAGTCGGACATCGAGCAGTTTTTCCTCGACGTGGCCGACGCCACAGCCTTGCCGCTTGGCATCTACAACAATCCGCCGCGGGTGAAAACCGACCTGCACTGGGACAGCCTGCTGCGGATCTTCAAGCATCCCAACTACGTCGTGCACAAGGAATCGACCATGCGCGTGGGCCAGGTGGCGCAGGTGATCGCGGGCAGACCCGACGTCGCGGTGATGTGCTGCGACTCGCCCAACCTGGGGCTTGTGGTGCCCACGATGTCCCTAGGCGGCCATGGCACGGCCAACATGACCGGCAACATCGCCCCCGGTGAACTGGCCACGATCTCCACGCCGTGGAAAAGCTACCGCGAGGCCGAGGCCTTCAAGGAAACCTATCTGCGCCTGCTGCCGCTGCTGCATTTCACCTATTCGGCGATCAACCCGGTAGCGGTGAAGTCGCTCATGAAGGCCGTGGGACTGCCTGCGGGCGACCTGCGCCGGCCGCTGCGCTGCCTGGAGGGGGAGGCGCTGGCCAGGGGCGTGCGCATCGTGCGCGATCTGGGCCTGGACAAGCGCTACGGCTACAGGATTTCCGGCGCGGATCTCTCCCGCGCTGCTTGATGCCGCCGGATGCTCCGGCGCCGACCTATTGAGTTGCGGTGGGAAGACAAAATAGACAGGAAGCAAGGCTTCCCTAGGAATTCGATCGCCGCACCAGTTCGGCCATCGCTGCCGCAGCCGGGTCGCCGAGTGCGCGCAGGCCCTCGGCCACACCGTCCCGGTCGGCCCGATCGCGGTTCTGGCTCGCCTTCCATTTGCCGACCAGCCTGGCGATTGCTATTTCGATGCCGACGATGCCGCGCAGCATCTGCTCGATGTAT
>Ga0155954_1050_pt2 | contig 13040 bp, 10 predicted proteins | sample RifCSPlowO2_02_FD_107608 | JGI IMG/M metagenome (GOLD analysis project Ga0155954, IMG submission 107608) | Betaproteobacteria bacterium RIFCSPLOWO2_02_FULL_65_20
AAGGGTGACTGCGTTCACGGTAGCGTGCATGGCGCGCAAATGGGAAAACCCGCCTTCGAACCGCCTGCGCCACCAGGCGCGTCGGTTCGAAGGCGGGAACCCGTATAATTATACCGTCTGGACCACTGTGATTCTGGCGAACATTCAGTGACATCGCGTTACTTCGGCCTCATCGTTGCCGCCGGCACCGGATCGCGCTTTGGCGGGCCGGCGCCCAAGCAGTACCAGGGGCTCGCGGGCCGGCCTATGCTGCATCATGCCGTGCGCAGCCTGCTCACCGCGGGCGAAATCGAGGCCGTATTCGTGGTGCTGGCCGCGGACGACAGCGCTTTCCGCAGCCACGACTGGAGCGAGTTCGGCGATCGGCTCGCGCCGCTGTACTGCGGCGGGGCTAGCCGTCACGACAGCGTCCTGAACGGGCTGGTCGCCGCCTCCAGCGCTGTGGATCCGGAGGACTGGGTGCTGGTGCACGACGCGGCGCGTCCGTGCCTGGGCAGGGATGAGCTTCGGCGCCTGATCGATACCGTCGCGCCAGAGGAGACGGGCGGCATCCTGGCCGTTCCGGTGGCCGACACTCTCAAGCGCGCCGACGGCGAGCAGCGCATCGTCGCCACCGAGGCGCGCGCGGGCCTGTGGCAGGCGCAGACCCCGCAGATGTTCCGCCATGGCGTGCTGCTACAGGCGCTCGAGCAGAGCTCGAACATGACTGACGAGGCCTCGGCGGTCGAGCGGCTGGGCCTGCGGCCCAAGCTGGTCGAGGGCCGGGCGACCAATTTCAAGGTCACCTATCCCGCCGACCTGGAACTCGCCGAACTCATACTCCGCGGGAGGGGTATTGGATAACGCACTTCCCTGGGGCGTGGCGGAAAATGCCCGGCGACGCCGGAATGCCGCACTATAGTGGAACCATGGGTGGATAGGAGGAGGAGCGGGTGAGGGTAGGGCAGGGTTTCGATGTGCACGCGCTGGTGGCGGGCCGCAAGCTCGTCATCGGCGGCGTGGAGATTCCTTTCGAACGCGGGCTCGAGGGTCATTCCGACGCCGACGTGCTGCTGCACGCGATCACCGATGCCGTGCTCGGCGCTGCAGGGCTGGGGGACATCGGCCGGCACTATCCGGATACGGATCCGCGCTACCGCAATGCCGACAGCCGCGCGCTGCTGCGTTCCGCGGCGCGAAAGCTGCACGAGGCCGGATGGGTGGTCGTCAATGTCGATGCGACGATCATCGCGCAGGCGCCGAAGATGGCACCGCACGTTCCATTGATGGCGAAGAACATCGCCGCCGACCTCGGCATTGCCACCGGACACGTGAACGTGAAGGCGAAAACCACAGAGGGGTTGGGATACACGGGTCGCGGCGAGGGTATCGCAGCCGAGGCGGTGGCCCTTATCAACTATTTGCCGGCCGAAACGGCCGCACCGGACGTCCCATAGATACCAAACCTTTGAAACTATTCTTTGCCCTATGGCCAGAGGAGCCGGCGCGGCGAGAACTCGGCCGCTGGGCCGGCTCGCTGCACCGTCTGTGCACGGGACGGCGCGTGCCCACCGAAAGCCTCCACATCACGCTGGCCTTTCTCGGGCAGGTCGAGGCAGCGCAGTTCGATGCGATCGTCGCTGCCGCGCGCAGCGTGCAGGCGCGGCGCTTCATGCTGCGCCTGGACGAGCCCGGCTACTGGACCCACAACCACATCGCCTGGCTGAGCGCGGCGCAGGTTCCGGAAGAACTCACGGCCATGGTCGCGGAATTGCGCGCCGCACTGGTTCAGGCGGGCATCGGTTTCGACCCGAAGTCGTTCGCCCCGCATGTGACGCTGGTGCGCAACGCGCGCCCACCCAAGGAAGAATGGCCGACTCTGAATCCGGTGGATTGGCCGGTGAACGGTTTCGCGCTCATCTGCTCCGAGCGCGATGAAAGCGGCCCTTACTATCGCATCGCCGCCGGGCCGTTTGTTGCATAACTCTCCAATAGCGCATTCGGGTTTATATCGATCTCCTGATTTTGCACAGTTGCGAAGTTGCAACTGTGCAAAATCAGGAGAAGATGAATGGCAAATCGAGCCAGCCTGTCTGGTTCCGGCTACGCCGGCTGCAGGGCGACCGACGTGAAATTGCTGCGACTCCATCCGGTCATCGCTCTGTGCCTGATTCTGGCCGGCGTAAGCGCCTGCTACTGGGGAGTGCTAGAAAACGGCTACGTGTGGGACGACCGTATTTCGTTTCTGGACTACCCGCAGCTGATGTCGTTTGAAGGCCTGAAGAATGCGCTGCTGAATCCCAGCCTGTTTTTCCCCGCGAACTACTATCGTCCGTTGACCACGATCCAGCTCTTCATGGAACTCAGGATCGCCGAGCGGGAACCCTGGCTGCTGCATGCGGTGAGCCTGCTGATTCATCTGGCCAACACGGCGCTGGTTTTCCTGCTCGGGCGACGCCTGGTCGTCAGATTCGGCGCGCTGACCGGCGATGGCGAAACCAGCCGGACTGTCCCCTGGTTTGCGGCCGCGATCTACGGCTTTCACCCGGCGCTCACTGAATCGGTTTCATGGATCGCGGCCCGATCCGATCTGACGGTGAGTTTTTTTGTCCTTGCCAGCCTGGTCGTGGGCATGGGCCGCGCCACGCGGCTGCGCCCGGTCGCGCTCGCGCTGTTGTTCTTCTGCGCTGGCCTTTCCAAGGAGTCGGCAATCGTGTTGCCGTTCCTGTTCGTTTTCATCGACGCATTCGAGATGCGGCAGGCGCACCTGCCCCTGAAGGGGTTATTGAGGGACAGAACGCCCGTGTACGGCGCGTTGCTTCTGGGGGGCGTGGGCGTCATCGCCGTTCGATATCTCGGCCTGGGCTATGTCATGACCTCGGCGGATAACCCGATCGCGAGCGGATCGGCGATTCAGCATGCGCTACTGGTAGGACAGGCGCTGTTCGCGTATCTGCGTGCCGCGCTGGTTCCGTTCGACACCATCAATCCCTTCCACACGATTGCGATTCCCGTGGTCATTGCGCAGCCCTGGCCGTGGATTCAGTCGGTGGCAGCGATGTGCGCTCTTGCGGGCTTCGTTTTCGCGTGGCGCCGGGGGGCGTTGTGGGGACTGATGGGTGCGTTGTATGTGACAGCCCTGCTGCCGGTGCTGCAGATCATTCCTTTGCCTCTTTCCGGAAATCTCTATCACGAGCGGTACCTGACCCTTCCGCTGGCGTTCATGGCTTTGGGCGTCGCTCTTCCTGTCGCCAGAGCTGCGGCGAGAGCTTCTTTCAAGGGCAGCGTTTTTGTGTGGACGGGGGTGGCCTGCTGGATCGTGCTGGCCATGGCGAACGTGCTGATCACCGTTCCGCTGTGGAGAACGGATTTCACCCTTTGGTCCTGGGTTGTGCAGCGGAACCCCGAATCCTTCATTGCGCGACACAACCTCGCTGGTGCCTACCTGTCGGCCGGAGAGTACGAAAAGGCGTCTGAATTGAACCGGGATCTGCTTCGCCGCCATCCCGGACACTATCTTCCGCTGATGAACCTGGGAATTCAGGCCATCAGGGAGAACCGGCTCGACGAGGCGATCGCCTACATGGAGCAGGCAATCCAGTCCCCATACGGGATCGAGAAATCCTACTACGTGCTTGCTCTGGGCAATCTGGGGTACGCCGAAGCGGGCCGCGGCAATCTCGATCTGGCCGAAATGCTCCTGACCGAGGCGATCAGGATCGGCCCGTGGATGGTCGATGCGGTTTCCGATCTTTCCCTTGTGCAGCGCCTGAAGGGGAATGCCGCTGCGGCGGACGCCACCTGGGCGCGAGCCCTGTCTTACGTGCCCCCGAAGGAGCGCTCGGCCTTTGCCGCCAAGGCCGAGCGCAGGCTTAAGTTCTTCACGGACGCGCTTCGCCGGGCGACGCCATCGCCGAAGAATTAGCGTTAGTCCGGACGGAACTTGGTCTCGGGCTTGAGGCCACGGCGCCGCTGCTTCAGGCTGCGCTTGCCGTTTTCGAGGTACTTGCCTTCGACCGCACGCTTCGCGGCTTCGTCCCATTGCGGCAGCCAGTCTCCGAGCGAATACCCGAACCACGGGGCCTGCGGGCGCAGCCCGGGGAGGCCGAGTTCTTCCCAGATGGATTTGGCGCGCTCCATGTATTCCCTTTTCGGAAGCGCGAGAGGCGGCATGTCGCTTTTCATGGTGGCATCCATGAGCAGCGTGGAATCCTCTTCCTGTCCGTGTTCGCGCTTCGGTCCGTGGCCCTGGCCGCGATGCGCCAGCGCCTTCACGTCTTCGACCGGGTTCATGCGGTAGGCCATCGCCCATAGCAGGGCGTCGGCGTTGTCGGGATCGATGTCCTCGTTGACCGCTATGCATATCTTGCCGCAGTCGCCCTTGAAATACGCCGCGCCGTAGAGCGCACGCCAGACTTCGGTGCGCGCCATGCTTTTTTCGACAACGATCATGGTAACGCGCAACAGGCCGGTCAGCGGCTCGTGAAGCGCGACACGCTTGACCCCGCGTATGCCGAGGGAGTCGCGCAGGTGAGCAAGGAAAAGCGGCTCGTAGGCGACGCGCTTGATGACCGAGGATTCACTTGGCGCCACCTGGCTGATGTAAGAGGGGACGATCGGGTTCCTGCGATGGGTGATCGCCGTCACCCGCATCGGCATGTTGAATTCCTCGAGCGCGATATGGCCGTGCGATTCGCCGAACGGCGCCTCGGGCTCGACATACTCCGTGTCGATCAGCCCCTCGATGACGATTTCGGCCTCGGCCGGAACCAGGAGATCGACGGTCCTGGCTTTCACCACGTTGATCGGCCCGCCGGCAAGCCCGCCTGCGACGGCGAGTTCGTCGACATCGATCGACAGTTTCTGCGGGCCCATGAACGCGACGCAGGGCGGGCAGCCGAGCACGATTGCGCACGGCATGGTCTTGTCGCCGCGCTTCTGGTGTTTCTGGTAATGGACATAGCCACCCGCGCCGCCGACCCGGGTCGCCATGCGCACCACCAGCCGGTCCGGCGCCTTGAGCGCGGCCCTGTAGGTGCCCATGTTCTGGATTCCGGTTTCCGGATCGCGGGTGATGACGTTGGTCGCGGTCAGCGTGGGCGCGCTGTCGAAACCCGGCGTGGAAATGGGAATCGGAAGCCGGTCCAGTCCGTTGCCCTCGCCCTGGAGGTCTTTTCCCTCGATGACGATTTCCTGGCAGACGGCCCCGGTGACGACGCGCGGCGGCACAGGATGGGCGATCGCCTGGTCCCACTTGGACTGAATTCTCTCCACCGGCACGCCCATGCCGACGCTGTAGATCGCGCGGTTCGCGGCAATGGCGCCGACCACCACAGGTATCGAATAAGCGCGACCGCGGCCATCGGTGATGTTGGTGAACAGGAATGCCTTGCGGTCGGATTCGGCCAGGCCGCCGACGAACTGCCAGCGCACCAGCGGGTGCAGTTCCGAATCCTTGTCGATCGCGCGGTCGACCGTATGCAGCAGCCCGCGCGCTTTCAGCGCCTCCAGGTGCTCATGGAGGTCGAGGTATGTGCGCGTGAGTTTCTTCATCGTATGGGTTTCCTGCAATGGCTGCTCAGCGCGGGCACCAGCAATCCTGCCGTACCCGGAACACGGTCTGCGCGTTACCGCCGAGGATGCCCTTTTTCTGCGCCTCGGTGAAGTATGCGCCCTCCAGGATGCGCGTCGGCGCGGGATCGCCGATCGGGAACGGCATGTCCGATCCGATCATCACGCGCTCGGGGCCGGCCTTCCTGGCGAGATATTCGAGCGTATCGGTGTCGAAGACGCAGGAGTCGAAGTACATCGCCTCGAAGCCCTTGCGCGGGTCGGCGTACTTGCCTTGCGAGATCTGGTGGTTGCGCGAAAGGCGTCCGAGCGCGGCGGGCACCGCCGCGCCGCCGTGCGACAGCACCAGCTTCATGCCGGGGAACTTGAGCAGGTGTCCCGAAAACAGCAGCCGCGACACGGCGATCGACGTGTCGGCCAGGCGTCCGATCGCGTTCACCAGGTCGTAGTCGGCCAGGCGCGGTTCGCCGCACAGGAACATCGGGTGCAGGTAGATCGCTGCGCCGAGCCGGGAGGCCGCTTCCCAGAACGGATCGAGCGACGGATCGTCGAGATTGCCCCCCTGACCCTTGGGCAGCGTTCCGATCATCGCGCCGGCGAAGCCGCGTTCGAGTGTCTCGGCGAGCACTTCGGCGGCGAGCTTGCCGTCCTGTAACGGCACTGTCGCCAACGGCGTGAAACGCGGCTCGCCGCGGACCTGGTCCCACAAGCAGTCGTTGAGAAAACGGCTCCATGCAAGTCCTTCCTGCGCCGGCAGCTCGTAGCCGAAGCTGTCGAGCCAGCCGCTCAGGAGCTGGTGGTCGATGCCGTTCTTGTCCATCCACGCGAGGCGCTCGGCGAGGTCGGAGAGCTTCGGCGAAACCGGGCGCGTGACCTCGCCGCCGGGAAACTGCATGCGCACCCCTTTGTCATCCCGCAGGAACTTCACGCTGGGAAATTGGGCGGCATGGGCATCGAAGCGCTCGAATACGAGCTTGGGCGTGAAGTGGGCGTGGATGTCGATGACGATGTTTTTCATATCCTGTTCCTGGGTTTCGTTTCAGTAACCATAGGTCGGCAATCCCTTGCCGACCGCTCGGCGGGAAATTATTCCCGCCTGCTTTCTTCGTCGACGCGCGCGGCTGCAACCAGGCGTAGGGCGCAGCTTCAGCGCGCCGAGCGGCGGCGCGGTCAACCCGCGCCCTACATCTTCGTTGCCTTCGTAATCGTTTCCCACAGCGCCAGGTGCGACATCGGCAGCGTGTCGATCGAAGCACCGAGCGGATCGAGCGCGTCGTTGATCGCGTTGGCGATGGCCGCCGGCGCGCCCAGATACCCCGCCTCGCCCGAGCCCTTCTGGCCGAAAGTGGTGAGCGGGGAGGGCGTGCAGTGGTCGACGATGTGGATGTCGGGGACCTCCATCGAGCTCGGGATGAGGTAATCCATGAACGTGCCGCTGGCGAGCTGGCCGTCTTCGGTGTAGGCGAATTTCTCGTACAGCGACGCGCCGATTCCGTGCGCGATTCCGCCGTAGGTCATGCCGTGCACGATGTCGGGGCTGATCATCACGCCGCAGTCGTGGCCGCAGACGTATTTCCTGATCGAGGGCTTGCCCGTGTCGGGGTCGATCTCGACGTAGACCACGTGGGCCTCGAAGGCGTAGCAGGGGTACATCTGCACGCGTCCGTCCTGCGTCGGCACTCCGCCGCCGGTGGGGACCTCCCAAACGAACTGCGCCTGCAGCCCCGGGTCCAGGCCGGGTGGCATCTTGTGGAACTTGCGATGGGCGATTTCCACCAGCTGGTCCCAGCTCAGCATCTTCGAGGGCGCTCCCTTGATGCCGACGTTGCCGTCGCGATACTCGAGGTCCTCCGGTGAGCATTCGAAGTTGTGCGCGGCGATGGCCACGAGCGCGTCCCTGATCTTCCTTGCGGCTCCGGCTGCCGCGCCGCCCAGCATAATCGCCATGCGGCTGCCGACCGGGCTGTTCGAGGGCAGCGCATTGAGCGAATCGGCGTGGATCACGCGGATGGTCGCCGGATCGCGTTCGAGTATCTCGCCCACGACCGTAGACACCAGCGTCTCGTGCCCCTGCCCCGAGCTCGAGGTGCCCATGACGCCGGTGATCGATCCGGAAAGATCGACTCGCACGAGGCAGGAATCCATCCACGTCGTCGTCTCGTTCTTGGGATTGAACAGCAGCTCGAACGAGGCGTTGCCGCCGCTGGGTTCCAGGCAGGTGGCGACGCCGATGCCGGCCAGCCGGCCAGCCAGGCGCGCTTCGTCGCGCATGCGCACCAGCGCCGGATAGCCGCTCGCCTCGAGCGCCTTGTCGAGCACCGTGTGATAGTCACCCGAGTCGTAGGAGGAGCCGCTGGGGATCAGGTAGGGGAACTGGTCGCGGCGGATGAGGTTCTTTCGGCGCAGCTCGATGCGGTCCATGCCCAGTTGTCGCGCGACGCGGTCCATCGCGCGTTCGATGGCGAAATTGGTCGGGGACTGGCCGAAGCCCCGCACCGCTTCCTGCGGCGTCTTGTTGGTCATCACGGACGTGGGCTCGTACTCGATCGCGTGGATCTGGTAGGGCCCGCAGATGGCGCCGACCGGCTTTCCGAGTTGCAGCGGGGAGCGTCCCGCATAGGCGCCGACATCGTCGACGGCGCGCATCTTCATGCCGCGGATCGTGCCGTCGCGGTCGAACGCCACCTGCATGTCGAAAAAGCGGTCCGGGCCGTGCATGTCCCCACCGCGCATGTTCTCCAGGCGGTCTTCGATGAGACGCACCGGCACGCCGAGTTTCTTCGCCAGGTAGCCCACGAGCACCGTGTGCTTGATGCCGCGCTTCACGCCGTAGCTGCCGCCGACGTCGACGTCGAAGTGCACGCGCACCGCGTTGCCCGGCAGACGCAGCGCGCGCGCAGTCTGGTCCGGATACTTGGGCATCTGTATGGACGCCCACACGTCGAGCAGTTCGGCGACCGGATCCCAGCGCGCGGTGACCCCGAAAGTCTCGATCGGCACGGTCGAACTGCGCCCCCAGGTGGCCCGGAACGCGAGCTGATGATCCGCCTTCGCGAACGCTTCTTCGACGGGTCCCCAGACGAATTTGCGCCGGTAGAGGACGTTCGTCCCGTGATCAGGGTGTATCAGGTGAGTGCCGGGCGCCAGCGCGGCTTCCGGGTCGATGACGAAGGGCAGGGATTCGTACTCCACTTCCACCAGTTCGGCGGCGTCCTCTGCGAGGGCGCGCGTGTCGGCGACCACCGCCGCGACCCACTCGCCCGCATAGCGCACCACGCCCCTGGCGAGCGCGTACCGTGTGACCTTGGGTGCATCGACACCGACGTAGAGCGGATCGGTCCGGGCGCAGAATTCATCGCCGGTCAGCACCGTCAGCACGCCCGGAGCCGCGAGCGCGGCGTCGGTGCTGATCGAGACGATCCGGGCGCTCGGGTGAGGGGAGGCGACCAGCGCCACGTGCTTGGTCCCGGGCAGCGCAATGTCCGCCGCATAGCGCCCGCGTCCGGTCACGAAACGCGGGTCTTCCTTGGTGCGGCGGTGCTTGCCGATATAGCGGAATTGAGTGGTCATGGCAGTCTGGCTGCGGCCAAGGAGGGGTAGGGCGCAACTTCAGCGCGCCGGGCGGCGGCGCGGTAAACCCGCGCCCTACGAAGACTGTCTGCGTTTATCACGACGCCGTCTCTTTGCTCAAACGCGATGCCGCCTGCTTCACCGCGTCCACGATCTGCTGATAGCCGGTGCAGCGGCACAGGTTGCCGCCTATCGCCTCGCGAATCTGCAGGTCGGTCGGCCGCGGGTTGGTGTTCAGCAACCCCTGCGCCGCGATCAGCATGCCGGGCGTGCAGTAGCCGCATTGCAGCGCGTGCGCCTGGCAGAAGCTGTCCTGCAGCACGCTCATGGACCCGTCGGGCTGCGCGAGACCCTCCACGGTGGTCACGCGGTGGCCGTTCGCCTGGAACGCGAACATCAGGCAGGAACGAACAGGTTCGCCGTCAAGCATGACTGAGCAGGCGCCGCAGATACCGTGTTCGCAACCGACGTGGGTGCCGGTCAGGCGCAGATCCTCACGGAGCCAGTCGACCAGCGAGAGACGTGCCGGGACACGGGCCGTACGTTGCACGCCGTTCACTTCCACCTCGATCGGATACAGTTCTTCGCTCATCCCTTGCTCCCCGCCTGCGCGTGCGCGGCGCTGATCACCCGTGCCGCGAGCACGCCCGCAAGATGCCTGCGGTAGGCCGCAGTCGCGAACAGGTCGCTCCCCGGATCGGATTGCGCCGCAGCGTCGTGCGCCACGCTCTTGACGATCTCATCCTCCAGCCGCGTACCGACGAGCCGCTGCGCCAGCTGCGGGAAAGCAAGCGGCGTCTGCCCCATGCCGCCCAGACCGAAGGCTGCACGCACGCAGCGGCCGTCGTCGCCCAGCGAAAGCTGCGCGGCCGCGGATACCATCGCAAAATCGCCGTGGCGGTTGCTGATTTCGGTGAAAGCCGAGCCCGTGCGGCGCTCGCCCCATGCGGGCCACTGCACTTCCTCGAGGCATTCGTTCGCGTCGGTCGCGGTCATCATCGGTCCGGAGAAGAATGCATCAGCCTCTACGGTCCGCGCCGCGGCGGTGCTGCGCAGTACCATCCTGGCTCCGAGGACACGGGCCACCAGCGGCAGTTCGGCGCAGGGGTCGGCGTGAACGATGCTCCCGCCGATGGTGCCGCGGTTGCGGGTCTGGATGTGTCCCACCCAGGCGAGCGCCTGTCGCAGCAGGGGAACGCGCGCTGCCAGTTCCTGGTCGCGCTCGACGGTCGATTGCCTCGTGCAGGCGCCGATGCGCACCGCGTCCTTATCCATCGCGACGAACTTGAGGGCGGCGATCTCGTTGATGTCGAGCAGCCAGCCGGGACGCACCAGGCGCATGGCCATCATCGGGATGAGGCTCTGGCCGCCTGCGACGACCTTGACGGCATCGCCTTCCCGCTGCAGGACCTCGCACGCTTCGCCGATCGACCCGGCCCGGACGTACTCGAACGGGGCCGCCTTCAAGACGCGGCCTCAGTGCGGATCAAACGAGACACAGAAAACGGGGCGTCGCTGCAGGACGGATTTGCGATTGCATCGGCCAAACATGCACCATCAGAATTTCGGCAAGGGAGAAATGGCGGAGAAGCGGTATTATAAGCAATCAGTGGTTTCCCGTTAAGACTCGATCATCGATTGACAAGATTCAAGGAGGATTCCATGTCGTTAAGAAGCTCAAGCGGGTCGATGTTGCTGGTGCTTGCCGCGACGGCCGCAGTTGTACTGGGGGCAGGTGAATCCGCGGCTCAAAGCTATCCGAGCAAGACGGTCCATGTTGTCGTGCCCTCGAGTCCCGGCGGCGCGAGCGACCTGGTCGCGCGCTTGCTCGCGGCGTCGCTCACCGAGCAACTCGGACAGTCGTTCATCGTCGAGAACCGGGTGACCTCGGGCGGCATTATCGGCACGCAGCAGGTCGCACAGGCGGAGCCCGACGGCCACACGCTGCTGGTCACCTTCGATACCTTCGCCATCAACCCGTTCCTGTTCAAGAACCTGCAATGGGATCCGATCAAGGACTTCGCACCGATCATGCAGGTGTGCCGTTATCCGCAGATCCTGGTCGTGCATCCTGGTCTCGGGGTGAAGACGGTGCAGGAGTTTGTCGCCCTCGCGAAGAAGAAGGGGGCGGACCTCAACTTTGGCTCCGCGGGGCCGGCCTCGTCGAGCCGCCTCGCCTACGAGTTGTTCAAGGACACGGCCGGCATCGAAACGGTGCCGATCCATTACAAGGGCGGCGGGCCGGCGATACGGGATCTCGTCTCCGGCCAGGTGCAGGTGATGCTCATCCAGGGTGGCGGCATGATCGGGCAGAGCGTCAAATCAGGGAAACTCGTCGCGCTCGGGGTCAGCGCGCTCAAGCCCTCGCCGCTGTATCCGGGGCTGCAGACCATCGCTTCGATCTATCCCGGCTTTGAATCGCAATCCTGGGCAGGCGTGTTCGCGCCGGCCGGAACGCCCAAGCCGGTCATCGACCGGCTGCATGCCACGCTGGTCAAGATCCTCGCCGATCCTGTCGTCAAGGCGCGTTTCGAGACCCAGGGCGCCGAGGTCATCGGCAGCACGCCCCAGGCGCTGGCGCAGGTGCTGCGCGAGGATCAGGCGAAGTGGAGCAAGCTCATCCGCGAGCGCAACATCGCGGTCGACTGAGAACAGGGAACGACATGGCCGCAAGCGGTAAGACAGGGGCGGGGCGCAAGCTCTCGCGGGGCTACCCGGACCTGCACGAGCACCTGAGAGCGCTCGACGGGGCCGGGTTGCTCGTCACTGTCAAACGCCCGATTAACAAGGACACGGAGATGCACCCGCTGGTGCGCTGGCAGTTCCGCGGCGGGATCGAGGAGCGGGACAGGAAAGCGTTCCTGTTTACCAACGTGACCGACAGCAAGGGGAAGAAATACGACATACCGGTAGTGGTCGGCGCGCTCGCTGCGAACCGCGAGATCTACAGCATCGGCATGGGCTGCGCGCTGGACCAGATCAACGAGACCTGGAATCGGGCGATTGCGAACCCGATTGCGCCGCGGATTGTCACCGACGCGCCCTGTCACGAGATCGTGATTCGAGGCAGGGATCTCGACCGGCCGGGAAAGGGCCTGGACGGGATCCCGGTCCCGATTTCCACGCCGGGTTGGGACATCGGGCCGTTTACCACGCTGTCGCAGTACATCACCAAGGATCCCGACTCGGGGATCCAGAACATGGGCATTTACCGCGGCCAGGTGAAGGCGCCGCGCCGGCTGGGGATGAATCCGTCGCTCGAGCTGCGGCCGGGTATCTACACGCATTGGGAAAAGATGAAGGCCCGCGGCCAGAAGCTTCCGGCAGCGGTGATACTCGGCGCGCCGCCCTGCGTTGCCTTCACTTCGGCGCAGAAGCTGCCCGAAACCATGGACGAACTGCATGTGGCGGGGGGGCTGGCCGGAACACCGATCAACGTGGTGCGCGCCAAGACCGTCGACCTGCTGATTCCTGCCGAGGCGGAGATCGTCATCGAGGGTTACATCGATACCGAATACCTCGAACCCGAGGGGCCGTTCGGCGAGTCCCACGGCCACGTGAACCTGCAGGAATTCAACGCTTTCATGGAGGTGACCTGCATTACGCGCCGGCGCGATGCGATACTGACCTCGATCATCTCCCAGGTGACCCCGAGCGAGTCCAGTCTGATCAAGCGCGTCGCCCTGGAACCGATGTTCCTCAACCATCTACGCAGCGGCTTGGGCATCCAGGGGGTCAAGCGGGTGTCGATGCACGAACCGCTGACCAATCTGCGCAAGCTGATCGTGCTGGTCATGGATCCCAAGACGCCGACGACCGAGATCTGGCGCGCGCTCTACGGCGCGGCCGCGTGGAACCGCGCCGCGGGCAAGTACGTGATCGCTGTGAACGAGGATATCGATCCGGACAAGGCGGACGCG
>Ga0155954_1222_pt1 | contig 12856 bp, 8 predicted proteins | sample RifCSPlowO2_02_FD_107608 | JGI IMG/M metagenome (GOLD analysis project Ga0155954, IMG submission 107608) | Betaproteobacteria bacterium RIFCSPLOWO2_02_FULL_65_20
CCAGAAGGGCCGCCGCCTGATCCCGCTGCTCTCGCCCTGACGTGCGTTGCCGGGACTTTTGCCACTAACCTGCTCCCATCGCTCCCTTGCGGGAGGCAGATCGAAGCATGGTTCATGATGCGTCTGCGTCAGACCTTCGGTAGGTCTTAGACGTGAGACGATGAAGCTGCCCGCTGTACCCTTTTCGGCTATACAATGCAACTGCCAACCACGCTATGGACAAGATATTCGCCAGGCTGCTGCACTTGCGCACCGATGACGCGCATGAAGATGCCCTGCGCATCATGCTCGAACTCGGCATCCAAGCCGTCGATGCCGAGGAAGGATCGCTCCTGATCCTGGACCGACCGACGCAGTGTCTCGTATTCGTCATGACGGCAGGCGACATGCTGAGCGAATCGGCGCTCAAGGGCCAGCAGGTGGCGATGGGCGAGGGGCTCACAGGCATGGCGGCCCGGACCGGCGACGTGCAGGTCGGAGCGCCCGCAAGCGCCTCCGTGCAGCACGCGATGCACCATGGCCAAAAGCCGCCGACCCAGCTGATCGCCGCGCCCATGCGCGCGGGCAAAGACTTGGTGGGTGTTCTCACCGCGGCCACCTACGCGCCGGGACGGCAGTTTTCTACCGACCAGGTGCGAATGTTCGAGCGCGTTGCAACGCTCGCCGGCCTCGTCATTCCCGAGTGGCAGCGTTTGCGCTCGGGGTCGAAGTAAGACGATTGGGCTTCGTGCGCGCCTAGGGCGCGCTTAGGGGGTTCGGTTGATTGAGGGCCAGCGGCCCGACTGCAACCGGCTCGACTCCCATCCGGAACGGGACGCGGCGCGACCCGCACGCGGCACTTCGAAATTCAGCAGCTCCCGGGTTCAAAGCCCAGCCCAGGTCGATCAGAATATTTCCTGGCAAGCGCGACTACAGCGGGGTGGTCCAGCGCCTTCAAATAGCCGCGATCGTGCACCACCGTATCTCCGACGCGAAACGTCGCGGAACGTATGTCGCCCGTGCAGTGCACCCAGTAGGGATAGCGCTCCGTCGGCGGGGGACCTCCGACGTGCACGTGGATGTTCGAGGTGTGCGAGTGCTCGATCAGGCGCCGATAAAGCACGCTGGGGCATTGATCCGGTCCGACGCTGGCCTGTGGATGAACGCCGAAGTGCAGGCAGCTGAAGTCATAGATTCGGTCACCGACGCGATCGACCATGGACGCAAGGAAGCGACGCAGCGCATCCGCCTCGTCTGCACCCTCGATCTTCGTGATCCGTCCATTTTCGATAATCAGCCGGATCGGCTTGCCGAAATACGGGGAGATACCGATGTGTCTTGACCACCAGCTGAGCATGCGATCGAAAATGAACGTGCCCGAAGTCTTCGAGAGCCGTATCGGCGGAACCACCCATTCCGGCCAGGGCCGATAGCCTCCGCCTTCCTCGCGCCGTATCGTGTAGGTCTTGAACCACGGATGGTTCGCATTGAACGCCGGCTCGATCGTGCCTTCGAGGTGCGTCCCGTTGCTGTCGGTCAGCTGCCAAGGCAGTCCTTCCTTGAACGGAAGCGATGCCTGATAGCGGATTTCGCTGACGAGCTCATGGGGCGTCTGCGCCCAGGCGGTGCATAGCAGCGGCGCCGTCGTGGCGAAATTCCGCACCATGAGTTTCTTGTGCGCCCAGAGATACTGCTTGAGTTCCACCATCTCCTCGAACGCAAGATCGAAGGAGTGATTGATCAGCACATCGCAGGACGCGAGCACCGCCTTGACCACCGGGGGCAGGCGCCACGCGTGCGGCTTCGCCTTTTCATCGATCCACAGGACCGAAGCATTGGCCCCGCGCTGCTGCACGCCCGCCTGGATCCACGCGATCGCAGTCTCGTCGACGAGGTTGTCTCCGCCGTACAGGCCGTCGAGGTGCGCCAGCAGCACGACCTCCTGCCCGGGCTGAATCCGTGCGCAGTGATCGAGCAAGTCGGCCACTGCGATTGCCGCGCCCTTCGGAATTCCTTGCATGTCTGTCCTGGTTTCCTGGTCCTCTAGCGGGTTTATCGCGACGGCAGCGCCGACCTGAAGAATTTCCATGGCGACATGCCCTATTGAACCCCATCCTGCGGAGATCGAACCAGCTCGCCACGCCCCGGGCGCACGGCTTCCTCCAGCGCCGGATTTTTCGAACTCTACACTTGTACGGGGCTATCGGAGGAACCCTCCAGGCCGCAATGGGTTTGCCTTCGTCTTTCGCGCCCCACGTGAGATCGGGGAAAATCCGGGCGCTGGCGGTTTCCTCGGCGAAACGCATGGCCGCGTTCCCGGAGGTGCCGACTCTGATGGAGCGTGCCGTCGTTGGGGTGGAGTACGAATCCTGGTATGGCCTGTTCGCGCCCGCCGGCACGCCGCGGCCCGTGATCGAGCGCCTGCACGCCGAGCTCGGCAAGGTGGTGCGCGACAAGGCGTACGGTGACGAGAAACTGGGCAAGATAGGACTGGACCCGTTCGAAACACCCTCGCCGGCCGCCGCCGCGGCGTTCTTGCGCAACTTCTACGGCACGCTCGCGGTGGTGGTCAAAAAGGCCGGGATCAAGGCAGACTGAGGCGCGTGATCAGGAGGGCATAGGGCGCCGGCGGGGGCTGGGCCGGCCCGTCCTCGGGCATCTTCCAGCCGTCCTGCTCGGTGGACCGCCCGAAGGTGAAGCCCGAGGGGGCGAGGCCGCCGGGCCCTTCGGATTGATGTACGTCAAGAAATCATTCGAACCTTCGAAGATCATGACGCACAGGCCTATCTGAGGTCCCTGGATAAGGAATGAATATGTACACGGGGCCGCGGCCACTGCGCCTCTCGCCTATCCGCCACGAGTCGGCGTCTTCCTGAGGGGGCAGGGCCGGAACCGGCATTCATCCAGAGGTTGACCAGTGTCCGCGCGCTTTTCCGCCACTCTCACGGGACTTTCCGCACTGATGCGTTACTGCGCGTGGCGCTATCCCGCCTACCGCGCGCAACTCGCCGAACGCGACCTCGTCGCGCAGATCCGGCTGCGCGACGCCGAGGCCGGCCGCTGGTTCGAGTTCAAAGGCGGGAAGCTGCGTTCGCGCGGCGGCATCCATCCGCGGCCCGATGTCATCATGTCCTACGAAACCGCCGATATCGCGCATCGCCTGCTCACGCCCACGATCGACTGGAGCAGGCAGGTCGAAGCGGCCAAGGGCTTCCAACTGCGCGCCGAGGGCCCGGATGATCTCGTCTACCGTTTCACCCAGGCGATGATCGCGGCAAGGCGCGCAAGCTGGCGGTTCGGCACGCCCGCCGGCGTAGGCGTCACGCGCTACACCAACATGACCAACGGCGGTCCGTGCTTCGTCTACGTGAAGGAAGGGAAGATCGTGCGCATCACGCCGATCGATTTCGACGAGCACGACGCGCCGCCCTGGACCATTGAAGCGCGCGGCCGCCGCTTCACGCCGCCGCGCCGGACCACACTCGGCACGCACGGCCTTGCGTGGAAGTCGCTCGTGTATTCGCCCGACCGGATGCTCTACCCGATGCGCCGGGTGGATTTCGATCCGAAGGGCGAGCGCCACCCGGAAAACCGCGGCAAGTCCGGCTACGTCCGCATCTCCTGGGATGAGGCCCTCGACCTCGTGGCGGGCGAGATCCGGCGCGTCAAGATGGAGCACGGGCAGGGTTCGGTGCTTTTCAACCATCCGTCGCACCACACCTGGGGCAACATCGGCTACTGGACCTCGAGCCTGTTCCGTTTCTTCAACGCCGTGGGCACCACGCGCGTGAATCACAACCCCGACAGCTGGGAAGGCTGGTACTGGGGCGCGCAGCACCACTGGGGCAACACCATGCGCCTGGGCCTCGCGGAGCCCTACGGCACGGTGGAGGACATGTTGAAGGAGGCCGAACTGGTGGTGTTCTGGTCGAGCGACCCGGAAACCACCAGCGGCATCTACGCCGGCCACGAGGGGTCGCTGCGCCGGCAATGGTTGAAGGACCTCGGCATCCCGACGGTGCACATCGAGCCTTACTACAATCACACCGCGGCGTTCATGCGCGGCAAATGGATCGCGCCGCGGCCGGGAACCGACGCGGCGCTGGCGCTTTCGATCGCGCAGGTGTGGATCGCGGAGGGCCTGTACGACAAGTGCTTCGTCGCCGAGCGCACGGTGGGGTTCGACGCCTGGAAGAGGTACATCCTGGGCGAGGACGACGGCGTGCCGAAGACGCCCGAGTGGCAGCAGGCCGAGACCGGCGTGCCCGCGCGCGAGGCGCGGGCCCTGGCGCGCGAGTGGGGTACCAAGCGCACTTACCTCGGCGCCGGCGGCATGGGCATCGGCTGGGGCGGCGCCTGCCGCGGCCCGACCGGGCACCAGTGGTCGCGCGCCATGGTGTGCCTGGCGGCGATGCAGGGCCTGGGCCGGCCCGGCGTGAACTTCGGCAACCTGCAATGGGGCACGCCGATCGACACCAGCTTCTGGTTCCCGGGCTACGGCGAGGGCGGCATGTCGGGCGACCTCAACAACACGGCGCTTTCGATCTCGTTGTACCAGCGCATGCCGCAGTTCCCCAGCGTCAATACGCCGGTGCAGGTCATCCCGCGCCTGACGCTGCCCGAGGCCATCCTGGAAGGACACACGCAGGGATGGCCGCGGGACTCGCGCTCGATCGAGGGCCAGTTCGTCCCGATCCGCTACCCGACCCCGGGGCATTCCAGGGTGAAGCTGTTCTACCGCTACGGCGGATCGAATTTCGGGACCATGCCGGATTCGAAGCGCTACGTGCAGATGTACCAGTCCCCCGAGCTGGAATTCGTCGTCAACCAGTCGATCTGGTTCGAGGGCGAGGCGAAGTTCGCCGACGTCATCCTGCCCGCCTGCACGAACTTCGAGCGCTGGGACATCAGCGAGTGGAGCAACATCTCCGGCTTCGCGCATCACGCCCAGTTGCAGCTCAACCACCGGGTCGCGGTCATGCAGCACCGATGCATAGCGCCGCTCGGGGAATCGAAGGCGGACTACGACATCTTCCGCGAACTCGCCCAGAAGCTCGGCCTGGGACCGTACTTCTCCGAGGGCATGAGCGATCTGGACTGGGTGCAACGCATGTTCGAGGGCTCCGACCTGCCGAAACGCATTTCCTGGAAGGCGTTCCTCGCCAAGGGCTACTACGTGGTGCCGGCGCCGGTCGAGCGCCTGCGGGCGCCGGTCGCCTACCGCTGGTTCTACGAGGGACGCAAGAAGGACCTGCCCGAGCCGCACCCGCTGCCCTCCGAATACAAACTGGGCTACCTGCAGGGCATGCAGACGCCCTCGGGCAAGTTCGAATTCGACTGCACCACGCTCAAGCGCTATGCGCCCGACGACGAGGAGCGGCCGCCGATGCTGAAGTACGTGCGTTCACGCGAGAGCATCGCCTCGGCGCGCGCCGCGCGCTATCCGCTGCAGCTGATGACGCCGCACCCGAAGTACAGCTTCCACACCCAGGCTGACGGTAAAGACAGCGTGGTCAACGACCTCGAGGAGCACCGCCTGCGGATCGACGGCCGCTGGTTCTGGGTGCTGCGCCTCAATCCCGCCGACGCCGCGGCGCGCGGTATCGCCGACAGGAGCCTCGCGCGCGTCTACAACGAACTGGGCGAAGTGCTGTGCGCGGCCTGCCTTACCCATCGCGTGCGGCCCGGCGTGGTGCACGCCTACGAATCCGCGGCGCGCTACGACCCGGTGGGCGAGCCGGGCGCATCGCTGGACATCGGCGGCGCGATCAACCTCCTGACGCCCAAGCAGCCGCAGTTCGCCCGCGGCCATGCCATGGGCAACAGCAACTGCCTGGTCGAGGTGGCGCCCTGGAAGGGGCCCGTCCCGGGGCCGTCGCAGCCCGGCCTGCCCGATCCGGCGCCTGCGGCGCGGGCGGCGCGGGCCGGGGGGGGTTGAGCCATGAGCAAGTGGAACCTGATTTTCGACGTCGATCTGTGCACCGGCTGCCAGAACTGCGTGCTCGCGGTGAAAGACGAGTACCAGGGCAACAGCTTCGCGGGCTACGCGGCCGAGATGCCGCGCCACGGCCCGAACTGGCTGGAGATCGAGCGCCGGGAGCGCGGCGAATTTCCGGCGCTCGACCTGGTTCACCGCGTGCGCTGCTGCCAGCACTGCGACAATCCGCCCTGCGGCGCTGCCGCGAGCAAGGGCGCGGTGAAAAAACGCGCCGACGGCATCGTAATCATCGATCCGCAGCTTGCCAGGGGACAGAAGAGAATCGCCGATGCCTGCCCGTTCGGCGCGGCGCACTGGAACGAGGCGGCCTCGCTCGCGCAGCACTGGAACTTCGACGCCCATCTGATGGACGCGGGCTGGCCCGCGCCGCGGCCGGTGCAGGCCTGCCCCACCGGCGCGCTGCGCGCGGTGAAGCTCGAGGACGAGGCGATGCAGCGCCTGGCCACGGAGCAAGGGCTCGCGCGCACCGCAGGCGGCGAGAGCCGCGGCACGCGCGTGTATTACCGCCACCTCGAGCGTTTCACCCGGGCGTTCGTGGCCGGCACCGTGGTCGGACAGGAAGCTGGCCTGGAGGCCTGCGTAGCCGAGGCGCAGGTCCGGCTGGTTCGCGAGGGCGAAACACGCTCACTCACATCGAGCGATGCCTTCGGCGATTTCCGCTTCGACCACCTGCCGCCCGAAAGCGGCACTTGGCGCATCGAAGTCCAGGCCCGGGGCTACGAGAAACGGGAACTCGAATTCAAACTGCAGGACAGCTGCTGGCTGGGCGAGATTCGCCTGGATCCGGCCTGAATCCGGGACCGGACAAGCTCAGACCGGATTACAGCGCGCCCGAGGGCCGTTCAGGCTTCGCGGCCGGTTTGATTCGCCTTTTCAATTGACGTAGATCAAGGGACACAGAGGCACCGGCAACAGAATGTCTGCGACTTCCTCTGCGCGTCCGCGCAGGCGGCACGTTCGACGGCAATGGCATGTTGCAGCGTCATGACCGGGGGAATCATCCGGCTGCGCTGCAGCCAAAACGAGGGAGATTGACCGAATGCCTTTCAAGGATCTGAGGGAATTCCTCGCCCGGCTCGAAAAAGAGGGCGAACTCCAGAAATTCGACGAGGAAGTGGATTGGAATCTCGAGGCGGGCGCCATAAGCCGGCGTGCGCTCGAGACGGATTTACCGGCGCCGTTCTTCGAAAAGATCAAGGATTATCCGAAGGACCGGCGCATGGTGAGCTGCGTGCTCGCCAACCTCAAGCGCATCGCCATCGCGATGGACATGGCGCCGGATACGCCGATGCGCGAGTTGATCGAGGAATATCTGCGCCGGCAGAAGAAGCCGGTCAAGCCCGTGACGGTGAAGACCGGCCCCTGCAAGGAAAACGTGCTGATCGGCGACGAAGTCGATCTTCTGAAGTTCCCCGTGCCCGTGATCCACGAGGGCGACGGCGGGCGCTACATCGGCACCTGGCACCTGACGGTCACCAGGGATCTGAACACCGGATGGACCAACTGGGGCATGTACCGCCACATGCTGCACGACGCGAAGTCATTCGGGGTGCTCGCCCCGGCGCCCAAGCACCTGGGCACCATGGCCGACCAGAAATACGCCCCGCAGAACCTGCCGATGCCGGTCGCCGTCGTACTGGGTTCCGAGCCCATCACAACCTTCTGCGCGGCGACGCCCGTGCCCTACGGCGTCTCCGAGGCCGACATCGCAGGCGGGCTCAGAGGCGAGCCGGTCGAGCTGGTGAAATGCGAAACCAGCGACCTGCTGGTCCCGGCGCACTCGGAAATCGTGATCGAAGGCGAGATCACGCCGGGGGACGAGCGCGACGAGGGCCCGTTCGGGGAGTACACCGGCTACCGCTCCGGCCTGGCGAGCCCCAAGCCGGTGATCCGCGTGAAGGCGGTCACATTCCGCAACGATCCGATATTCACGTTTTCCTGCCCGGGCGTCCCGCTGGACGATTCGGCCTCGGTGTTCTCGGTGAACAAGAGCGCGCAGTTCCTCGATGAACTGCGCTCCAAGGGCCTGCCGGTCACCGGTGCCTACCTGATCGTCGAGGGCGCGAGCCATGCCATCGCCGTGTCGGTCAAGAACGCCTATTACGGCATCGCCGGCGAGGTCGCGCACGTCATCTGGAGCGCGCGCCACGGACTGCTCACGCCCAGCGTGATCGTCGTCGAGGACGACGTGGACCCCTGCAATCTCCAGCAGGTGTTCCACGCGATGATGACCAAGTGCCATCCGGGCCGCGGCATCAACAAGATCGAGCACGCGACCGCCTGGCCGCTGATTCCCTGGCTCTCCGAGCACGAGCGCAAGCACCGCATGGGCGCGCGCGTGTACTACGACTGCACCTGGCCTGTGGACTGGGACAGGGCCGAACTGCCGGTGCGGCAGTCCTTCGCCGAGTGCTATCCGAAGGAGATACAGGAGAAAGCCCTGCGTAAGTGGCGCTCGCACGGGCACTGAACATTGTGTGTATTGGGCGCCGGTCGGGGCGGGTTCAAGCAAGCAATTGCGGCGCGCCGGCAAGCCGTTCAGACTTCGCGGCATGCGACAGCATTTGTGACGCTGTAGATAAACGAACTTGCGTGCCGCACGATAGACGCGGCATGCTCGGCGAGCCAGCCCTGTCCTGTCAAGCTCAGGAGCACTTGTCGCGCCGCGACTGAGAAGACGGGACGCTACGACGAACCCTTCAATACGGCGAGCCACTTCTCCTCGATCGCGCGCGCCTCGTCCGGCTCGAGCGCCGAGGGCACGGGGAACTCATTGCGCCACGCGAACGGGCGCGTCGCATCGATGATCATCTTCGAGTTCGACGCCACGCCCCGGGCCTTGTCGGCCTGGCGGATGCGCGGGTCGAGCGGCGAACTCCAGCCGTTCCTGACGATGTCGACCGACTCGGCGGGCTCGCAGCGGGTCGCGATCGCCCACAGGACGTCGTTCATGTTCGAGGGGTCGATGTCCTCGTCCACCACGACCACGATGCGCCCCATGTAGACGTTTCCGGCCGCGATCAGCGCCGCGCGCTTCGCGTGACCGTCGTAGCGTTGCTTGAGCGAGATCACCGTCATCAGCGAGGATACGTGCTGCCAGACCCCGGCGATGTCGCCGATGTCGCCCGCCTCGAGGTTCGCCCAGATGCCGCCGGCGCGGAACGGCAGGCCGACGTGGAAGCGCGGCGGCTTGAGCGGCGGCGATCCGAGCAGGATCGGGTCGTTCCGGTGATGAATCGCGCGCACTTCCATGATCGGGCCGGGCTTGCGGTCGGCCGCGTAGTAGCCGAGAAATTCAGCGAACGGCCCCTCGGGCAGGGTTTCCCGCGACATCGGCACGAGTTCACCCTCGAGGACGATTTCCGCGTGCGCCGGGATCGGCAGCCCGGTATGCGGCCCCGCGCAGACTTCCAGCGGCGCCTCGCGGATCGCACCGGCGAAGTCGAATTCCGAGTACCCGGCCGGAAGCGATTCCATTCCCGCGATGAAAAGAGCCGGGTCGTCGCCGTTCACGACCGCAACGGGACACGGCTTGCCCGCGTCCCAGTACTTGTGCGCGACGATCGCGCCGTGGCGGCCCATGTGGTCGAACTGCACCGTGACCCGGTTGCGCCCGTGGACCTGAACCCGGTAGATGGATGCATTGATCCAGCCGGTATCGGGATCGCGCATCACGACGATGCTGCCCGAACCGATGTAGGGGCCGCCATCCTTGCGGTGCCAGACCGGCGCGGGAAGCCTTGCGAGATCGACGTTCGCGCCCGCAAAGCTATTCTCCAGGAACGGGCCGTCCTTTACGGAGACGGGCTTCTGGATCTTCATTCCCTGGCGCTTCTTCATCCACGCCCTCAGCGCGTCGATCGGTCTGAGCGTCGGGTCGATGCCCAGCGCTAGGGCCGCGCGCTCCGGCGCCATCAGCGGGTTGGTGAAAACGCGGTATCCGCGTGGAAATCCCTTGATGTTGTCGAACAGGAGCGCGGGCACGTCGGGGAGACCGGCCGCGATCTCGGTGATGCCGCCGATCTCGAGATACGGATCGGCATGGTCCACGCGCCGCAGCTTGCTGTATTTTTCCGCCTGCGAGATGAACTCGCGCAAGTCCCTGAACGGCATGGTCGACCTCCGCTCGATGCGCCCTGGTCGGGCTTGATCCCGGCGCGGTTCACCGGGGCGCGCCAATAGTTGGTAGTCCGCGCCGGCTGGTGAGAACGGCGCCACCCAACCACCGCTAGAGAAACGCGCTAGGCAAACGCCTCGGCGCGCTTGAGCAGGTCTTCCAGGCCCGGCTCGCTCGGGTTGCGCGGCTTGCCCGGGTGGATGATTGCCACCTGGCAGCTCTCTGCGGCTTCCACGAGCTGCGCATACGTTCCGGCGTTGATATCGGCGATATACGCCTGCTGGTCGGCGTTGTAGGCGAACATTCTGTTGTTGATCGTGGTGCACTCGTTGCAGGTCGAGCAGCGTGGCGTCTCGATATAGGCCTCGTCGGGAGATCTTTGCGGCTCGGCTGCTGCGGCGGCAGGCGCAGCCGCAGCAGCCGCGGCCGGAGCAGCCGCGGCCGCAGCAGCAGGGGCCGGAACCGCAGCGGGTGCGGCGGCCGCCGGCGCTGGAGCCGGCGCGCGCGCCTCGGCTTCCTTCAACATCCGCTCTTCCCACGCCTTCTTTTCGCGCGCGAGCAGGTTTTGCGCATGCGAGTTGTTGATTCCGCCGAGTTCCTGCAGGCTGTGCCACATCGCACGGCAGCGGCGCGCTTCCCTGATCAGCCGGTCGTCGACAATCACTTTTTGAAGGATATCGTTGCCGTCGACCATCATGAGGCAGGGTACTTTGTCCGGCAGGCCCCTTGTTTCGGTCTTCAGGGACTCGTCGACCGGGATCATGCTGCCGTTCCAGTGGGCCCGTGGGACCCGGGCGAAGTGACCGGCGTAGCGCGGATCGCAGGCCACGAAGTCGATCAGCGTAAAAGCGAGATTTTCCGAAATGCGCTGGTGCGCCTGATCCTCGTACGCAAAATCCTGGAGCGGCCAGTCGATATCCGGCTGGGGGTTCGCGGAAAGGGCGAACCGCGATGCCCAATCCGCACCGGCGGACGGGTCATAGGTGAACGCCGGAAACGCGCGCGATTCCATTGCCGCCGCGGCGCTCAGATAGGGCGGAAGCCCGGAGGTTTTCCCGGTCGAACCGGAGTAGACGCTGAACAGAGCCGGACCCGGGTAATCGAATCCCCTGCGTATGCGGTCGCGAAACTGGACCAGGTTCGAGCTGCTGGACTGGAGCACGAACACGTCGTTGAGACCCATCGCGGCGCTGGCAAGCTGCCTGCTGCGCATACCGAAGGCGAGGTGCCCGTTGCCGACCGGAGACTCCTCCAGAATGTCGTCGGTCTGCACGAGGATATTCATAGGCAGGCCGGCGGACAGGATTTCCGTCAACTTCTCGTACTCGTTCGCCTGCATCTTCTCGGCCTTGACGCATACCAGATAATCGGGAAACGGCGTCAGTTCTTTCGGGTCCAATCCGTTTGCGCCGAATGCGTCGAATATGTGGTCGTGCCTCGATTCGTTGTATTCGCCCTTGATCTCGAGTTCGGCCATGGCGATGGTGCGCGCGAGCTCGATGGCCTCGGGCAGCCGCTCCCGGTAAGCCTTGAGAGCGCTGCCGCAGCTCTCGAAAGCGAAGGCGTACGGCTTGGCGGCTTCGGTTCCGCTGCCTGTACCGCTGTCCTGCCGCGGCGGGAAAAACCGCTGTGACTGAAGCACCGAGAGCAGTCTTTCGACCCGCTGGCGCCTGCGCTTGGGCAGTGCGGCCGTCGGCGTGGACTGCGTGAGGAATCGCGACATCACCGCGAAATCGAACGCGTCGGCGTAACCCGTGCCGATCGAGGCCGTGAGGTTCGCCGCGCTTCGCCCCGCGTCGGAGTTGACGAAATCCGCTCTGAGGATGTCCGACAGCTTGAGAATCAGCCTCCCGATGTCGGTGCCGAATTTCTGCGCCTTTTGCTGCTGTACCGTGCTCCAGGCGTGGTTCATCAGGCGCGTCGGCATTGCCTCATCGCAGTCGAGGACCTCGCCGTCCATCTTCAGGGCCGCGCGGGCGCGAGACAGGCTGTTCGCAACCAGCTCGTCGGCGACTGCCAGAGGGCCGGCTGCCTGGGCCCAGAGGGTCGAGAGCAGACCGCGCGTCCCGCCCGAGACCAGCGTGCGAATGTCCTGTTCCAGGCCGAGGACATGTTTCCTGATCCTTTCGCCGTCGTCGCCCTTGGCGACCTGGTTCAGTATGTCGTCGAAGAGGCCGGACAGAGACTGTGCGACGGCGTCCCGGTCCCGCAGCAGCACGAGCGGAAAGTCGTAGCGTAGCTTGGTCAGATCCCGGTAGCCGGCAAAAAGGGCGGGACGCAGTTCGAGCCCATCGACCGCGTCCAGGTGATCGCCGGATCTCTTCCCCGTCAAAAAAAAGGCAACGTGCGCTTGAAGATCAGCTTCCATGTTCGTGTAGCCTGGTTCCTTGGTTTAAGTCCCTTGGTTCAAGTTTCCCGGAGACCGCATGCGGACACCCGTTCGGGCGTCGCCGCTCCTCATGCGGCCTGCTGTTCCCCCGCTTCCTGCGGCCAGACCGTGAACTTGTCGAATTCGGTATCGAGGCCGCGCTTGATGAATTCGTTCGTGCGCAGTTTGTCGCTTCGCCGCAAGTCCTCGTAGCACGGTATCTCCGGATTCCGGTACAGGATCCCCACCGGAATGGGGTCGGTGCTCGAGGCGATTGCGCGCGCGCGGTCGAGGTTCATTGGATCATGCTCCAGCTGGTTCTTGTAGACCTTGGCAAGGCCGGGGCTGATCTGCAGTCCCCGCTCGTGGTGCAGCATCTGGACTTTTTGCGGAT
>Ga0155954_1221_pt3 | contig 12816 bp, 23 predicted proteins | sample RifCSPlowO2_02_FD_107608 | JGI IMG/M metagenome (GOLD analysis project Ga0155954, IMG submission 107608) | Betaproteobacteria bacterium RIFCSPLOWO2_02_FULL_65_20
CTTGAACTTGCCTTTCATGGCCTTCACATCCACCTCGATCCACTCGGGGAAGCCGCGCGTCCCGGCGGCTTCTAATGCCCCCTTGATGCGCAACTGGTTCTTCGCCTTTTCGGCCACCTCAATGGTGTCACCCGGCCGCACCAGATAAGAGGGGATGTTCACCCGCTTGCTGTTTACCAGAATGGCGTTGTGCCGCACGACCTGGCGCGCCTCGGTGCGCGACGAGCCGAAACCCATGCGGTAGGCCACCGTATCCAGTCGCGACTCGAGCACCTGCAGCAGGTTTTCACCGGTCGGGCCTTTGCGGCGATCGGCCTCCTGGTAGCTTCTGCGGAACTGCTTTTCAAGCACGCCGTACATCCGACGCAGCTTCTGCTTCGCGCGCAGCTGCTTGCCGAAATCCGACAGGCGGCTGCCGCTCTTCTGCCCGTGCTGGCCTGGCGCATAGCTGCGGCGCTCCATGGCGCACTTGTCGGTGAAGCATTTCTCGCCCTTGAGGAAGAGCTTTTCTCCCTCACGGCGGCATTGGCGGCACTTGGGGTCAAGATTGCGGGCCATAATTATGGTTCCTCAGATACGACGGCGCTTCGGCGGCCGGCAGCCGTTGTGCGGCACCGGCGTCACGTCGGCAATACTGGAAATTTTCAACCCCAGGGCGTTCAATGCGCGCACTGCGGACTCGCGCCCCGGACCCGGGCCTTTGATGCGAACCTCGATATTCTTCACGCCGCATTCCTGCGCCATGCGGCCCGCCTGCTCCGCAGCGACCTGCGCCGCGAACGGGGTCGACTTGCGCGAACCCTTGAACCCGTTGGACCCGGAGGTCGCCCAGGCGAGCGCATTGCCCTGCCGGTCGGTTATGGTCACGATGGTATTGTTGAAGGAGGCGTGAATGTGCGCGATGCCTTCCGCAACATTCTTCTTTACCTTCTTGCGTACCCGGGTTGCAGCGTGGGCTGCGGCTGGTTTTGCCATGTCTTTGTTCCTCAGTTGGCCGCTCAGTTATCCATAGTTGCGGCGAGTGTTGCGGCCCCTCAGCCCTTGCTCGGTGCCGCCTGGAGCTTAATAGCGGCCTTGCGCGGGCCCTTGCGCGTGCGCGCATTGGTCTTCGTGCGCTGGCCCCGCACCGGCAGCCCTTTGCGGTGCCGCTGTCCGCGGTAGCAGCCCAGATCCATCAACCGCTTGATGTTCATCGAGACTTCGCGGCGCAGGTCGCCCTCGACCGCAAATCTCGCCACCTGCTCGCGCAGTCGATCCATGTCGGACTCCGACAGGTCCTTGATCTTGGCGTCGTTCTTGATGCTGGCCGCGGCGCAGATTGCGCGCGCCCGGGCACTGCCGATGCCATAGATCGCCTGAAGGGCGATCTCGGTGTGCTGGTGGTTTGGGATGTTCACCCCTGCGATGCGGGCCATGCGCTGCTCCTCGTCATGCCGTAAAAGGGAAACCGATAATTATATGCCGAAACGGCGTCCTGGGCTAGCCTTGACGCTGCTTATGCCGGGGATCCTTGCAAATCACGCGTACCACGCGCTTGCGCCGGATGACCTTGCAGTTGCGGCAGATCTTTTTCACTGATGCCAGTACTTTCATGAGCCACTCCTTGGGGATTTCTGGTCCCGCAATCCTTGTTTCAACTTCCTACTTTGCGCGGAAAACGATGCGACCCTTGCTCAGGTCGTAAGGCGTAAGCTGCACCGTTACCTTGTCTCCGGGGAGGATGCGGATATAGTGCATGCGCATCTTGCCCGATATGAATGCGTGTATTACATGGCCGTTTTCAAGCTTGACCCTGAAGGTCGCGTTGGGCAGGTTCTCCTGCACCTCTCCCTGCATTTCGATAACGTCTTCTTTCGGCATAAGCCTATCTGGTCGGGAACCCGGCCCCTTTGAAGTTCGCCTTCTTCAACAGGCTTTCGTACTGGTGGGTCATGATGTAGGCCTGCACCTGCGCCATGAAGTCCATGGTCACGACGACGATGATCAAGAGCGAGGTGCCGCCGAAATAGAACGGTACGTTCCATTTCAGGATCAGGAATTCGGGCAGCAGGCACACTAGCGTCACGTAGAGCGCGCCAGCCAGCGTCAGGCGCAGCAGGATCTTCTCAAGGTAGCGCGATGTCTGGTCGCCGGGTCGAATTCCGGGAACAAAGGCGCCCGATTTCTTCAGATTGTCCGCGGTCTCCTTCGGGTTGTACTGCAATGCCGTATAGAAGAAGCAGAAGAATATGATCGCCGATGCGTAGAGCATCACGTAGATCGGTTGCCCGGGCGACAGGGTACTGGCGAGATCCTTGATCGCCAGGCTGATGGCTCCCTGGATCCGCCACTGCCCGAGCAGATCCGCCACGCTGCCGCTCGCGACATCGCTGGTGAACCAGTTTGCAATGGTCGCGGGAAACAGGATGATCGAGGACGCGAAGATGGGAGGGATCACTCCGGCCATGTTGAGCTTGAACGGAAGATGCGAACTCTGGCCGCCGTAGACCTTGTTGCCGACCTGGCGCTTGGCGTAATTGACCAGGATTTTGCGCTGGCCGCGTTCGACGAAACATACCGCCCAGGTTACCACCGCGACCGCAGCGCAAATGAAGATCGCCGAAAGCGGGTGCATGGCGCCGGTGCGAACGAGCTCGAGCAGGCCCGCGATGGCACTGGGGAGCCCGGCCGCGATGCCGGCGAAAATGATGATCGAGATGCCGTTCCCAAGACCGCGCTCGGTAACCTGTTCACCCAGCCACATGAGGAACATCGTTCCCGTGACCAGCGTCGTCACCGTGGTAAAGCGGAATAGCAGCCCCGGGTCCATCACCAGCCCGGACTGGGACTCGAGCGCGATGGAAATGCCGATCGCCTGAAACGTAGCGAGGAACACGGTGCCATAGCGCGTGTATTGAGTGATCTTGCGCTGGCCCGCCCCACCTTCCTTGCGCAGCGCCTCGAGCTGAGGCGATACCGCCGTCATGAGCTGCATGATGATCGAGGCGGAGATGTAGGGCATGATCCCGAGCGCGAAGATCGTGAAGCGCGATAATGCGCCGCCCGAAAACATGTTGAACAGCCCGAGTATCCCACCCTGCTGTCCCTGGAAAAGCTCGGCAAGCTTCAGCGGATCGATGCCCGGCACCGGGATGTGCGCCCCGACGCGAAACACGATCAAAGCGCCGGCCAGGAACAGCAACCTTTTTTTCAGGTCGCCGTACTTGCCGGACTTGCCAAGTTGGGGGATCGAGGTAGCCATCTAATCCTTATTCGCCCTTCTTGCCTTTGGGCTTGGCCTCGGCCTTCGCCTTGCCTTCGGGTTTCGCCTTGCCTTCGGCCTTGGGTTCGCTCTTGGCCTTCTTCTCGGGCTTGGCTTTCTTGTCTGCCTTGGCCGGCTTGTCGGTCTCGGGCCTCACTTCGGCCCTCGCCTTCGCCTGCGCCGCATAGGCTCTCTTGCGCTCGGCCTTCTTGCCCTCGGCCGGTTTCACCTCCGCAATCTCGACGCTGCCGCCGGCGGCCTCGATTGCGACTTTGGCGCCCTTGCTGACCGCGATTCCCTTGAGCGCGAGCTTGCGCGTGAGCTTGCCAGCGAGGATGACTTTCGCCTTCTTGGCTGTCCGAGCTACGACACCAGCTTCCTTGAGCCCTTCGAGGTCGACGCTGTCGCCCTTGACGCGATCGAGGTCCCCCAGGCGCACCTCCGCCGTATCATCGCGCATGCGCGACACGAAGCCTCGCTTCGGCAGCCGCCGCTGCAGCGGCATCTGCCCGCCCTCGAAGCCGACCTTGTGGTAGCCCCCCGAGCGGGCGCTCTGTCCCTTGTGGCCGCGGCCGGCGGTCTTGCCCAGACCAGACCCGATGCCACGGCCGACCCTACGCCGCGCCCGGTTGGCGCCCGACGCCGGTTTGAGTACGTTCAGCTTCATCTAATCCTCACACCGGACGAGGTATTGCACGGCCCGGATCATGCCGCGCACCTGCGGCGTGTCCTCGACTTCCACGGTATGGTTGATGCGCCGCAGGCCCAGGCCGCGCACCGTTGCACGATGCTCCTGCTTGCAGCCTATGACGCTTTTCTCAAGCGTCACCTTGATTTTCTTGTCTGCCATATTGCCCCTTTCAGCGCGTGCTCAATCGGCCTTAGTAACTCGTAACCGCGCGCGATTCCTGAGTCTTTCAGCTGATGATCTCTTCCACCGACTTGCCGCGCTTGGCGGCCATCTCGGCGGGAGTGTTCATCTTCTTCAGCCCATCCAGCGTGGCGCGGACCACGTTGTAGGGATTGGTCGAGCCCAGGCACTTCGCCAGCACGTTGGTGACGCCCATCACCTCGAACACTGCCCGCATCGGGCCGCCGGCGATGATTCCGGTACCGTCGGAGGCCGGCTGCATGAGTACCCTGGAAGCCCCATGCTCGCCGATAACGGCGTGCTGCAGCGTGCCTCCTTTCAGAGTGACGCGGAACATCTTGCGGCGCGCCTCCTCCAGCGACTTCTGCATGGCAACCGGCACCTCGCGCGCCTTTCCCTTGCCCATACCGACCGCGCCGTCGCCGTCGCCGACCACGGTCAGCGCCGCAAACCCCATGATCCGGCCGCCCTTGACGACCTTGGTCACGCGGTTGATCGACACCATCTTTTCTCGCAGGCCGTCACCGCGTTCTTCGCCACCCTGCATCCTCGGTTGCATTCTTGCCATGGGGCTTCCTTTGCGTTACCTGTCCTGAATTTGGGGATCGACAAGGGAGCGTCGCCCCCCCGATTCTCTACCCGTCTAGAACTTCAACCCGGCTTCCCGCGCGGCATCGGCCAGCGCCTTGATTCTGCCGTGGTATTTGTAGCCAGAACGGTCGAATGCAACCCGTTCGATACCGAGTTGCTTCGCCCTCTCGGCGATGCGCCTGCCCACCGCGGTTGCGGCATCCTTGTTGCCGCCGTTCGCGACTTGAGTGCGCACCTCTTTTTCGGCCGTCGAGGCGCTGGTGAGCACACGGCTCCCGTCGGACGAGTACAGTTGCGCATAGATGTGCGCGTTTGTGCGATGCACCGCCAAACGCGCGGTCTTAAGCTGGTGGATCTTGCGTCGGGTCTGTGCGGCCCGGCGCTGCCGGCCCGTTCTCTTATCGGTCATGGCGCTGTCCCTTACTTCTTCTTGGTCTCTTTGATGACCACCTGCTCGTCGGCGTACCGGACACCCTTGCCCTTGTAGGGCTCCGGGGGTCGGTAGGCACGCACTTCGGCGGCGACCTGACCGACCAACTGCTTGTCCACACCCTTGATCAGGATTTCAGTCTGCGTGGGCGTTTCGACCTTGATGCCCTTGGGCATGGAATGCACCACGGGGTGCGAATATCCGAGAGCAAGATTGAGCTTGTCCCCCTGCGCCTGGGCACGATAGCCGACGCCAACCAGCGTGAGTTTCTTCTCGAAACCCTTGGTGACGCCTTGCACCATGTTGGCGGCCAACGCACGTAGCGTTCCGGACATCGCGTTCCCGGTAACAGCACCTTCGCCAGCCTCGAACATGAGCTGGTCGCCGTCCTTCTGCACTTTCACGCTGCCGTCGAGATGCTGCAAGAGCGTCCCAAGCGGGCCCTTGATCGAAAGCATTTCCGCGGAAAGCGTCACTTCGACGCCTTTCGGGAGCACAACGGGATTTTTGCCTATACGCGACATGGTTGCACCCTCACGCCACGATGCACAGCACTTCGCCGCCGATGCCGGTGGCCCGTGCCTTGCGGTCTGTCATCAGTCCTCTCGAAGTCGATACGATGGCGATCCCGAGGCCGTTCATCACCCGAGGAATATCCTCGCGTCCCCGATAGATGCGCAGGCCCGGGCGCGACACACGTTCGATCTTCTCGATCACGGGCCGGCCGGCGTAGTACTTCAGGCTGATATCTATCTCGGGCTTGCCCTCCTTCTGGCGAATGGCGAAGCCGTCTATATAACCCTCGTCCTTAAGCACCTGTGCGAGAGCGGCCTTGAGTTTGGAGGAAGGCATATTGACCGTGGTCTTGCGAACCGCCTGTGCATTGCGGATTCGGGTCAACATGTCGGAAATCGGGTCGGTCATGCTCATGCGCGGCCTCCTGTTACCAACTTGCCTTGATCACGCCCGGGATCTCCCCGCGCATCGCGATCTCGCGCAGTTTGTTACGCCCCAACCCGAATTTGCGGTACACGCCACGCGGCCGGCCGGTCAGCGTGCAGCGGTTGCGAAGGCGAACCGGACTCGCATCCCGCGGCAACTGCTGCAGCTTGGCGCGCGCCTCGACGCGATCTTCTTCAGAGCGCTTCGAGTCGTTGATGGTCTCAATGAACTGTGCACGACGGGCGGCGAACTTTGCCACCATCTTGCGGCGTTTTTTATCGCGATTAATAAGGGCGAGCTTGGCCATAATATGTCCTTCAATTGCTCTTGAAGGGAAAGCGGAAAGCGGCGAGAAGCGCTCGAGCTTCTTCGTCAGTCTTCGCCGTGGTGGTGATGCTGATGTTCATACCCCGGAGAGCGTCGATCTTGTCGTACTCGATTTCCGGAAAAATGATCTGTTCCTTGACGCCCAGGCTGTAGTTGCCGCGTCCGTCGAAGGCGCGGCCCGAAATTCCGCGGAAGTCGCGGATACGCGGAATTGCGACCGAAACCAACCGGTCGAGAAACTCGAACATGCGTTTGCCGCGCAGCGTCACCATGCAGCCGACGGGATAGTCCTTGCGGACCTTGAAGGTCGCAATCGAAGTCTTCGCCTTCGTGATCACCGGCTTCTGGCCCGCGATCTTGGTCATGTCGGCGACGGCATTGTCGAGGATCTTCTTGTCCGCGGTCGCCTCGCCCACGCCCATGTTAAGCGTGATCTTCGAAATACGCGGGACCTGCATAGTCGTCTTGTACCCGAACTGCTTCATCAGATCGGGGACGACTTTTTCGCGAAAATAGGTTTGCAAGCGGGCCATAGTTGTTCTCGATCAATCCCGGGATTCAGACATCGACCATCTCGCCGTTCGACTTGAAGACGCGCACCTTGCGGCCGTCCTCGATCACCTTGACGGCGACTCGGTCGGCCTTGTGCGTCTGCGGGTTGAACAGCGCTACGTTGGAAATATGGATGGGCATGTCCTTATCGACGATCCCGCCGGGCTGGCCTTTCATCGGGTTGGGCCGCTGGTGCTTCTTCACCCTGTTTATGCCCTCTACGAGAAGGAGGTCCTTGTCGACGCGGCGCAGGACGGTTCCGCGCTTGCCCTTGTCGCGCCCGGCGATGACGACGATGCTGTCGCCCTTACGTATCCGTTCCATGTCCAGTGCTCCTTACAGGGCGCGCTACAGAACTTCAGGCGCCAGCGATACGATCTTCATGAACCGCTCGGTACGCAGTTCGCGCGTCACCGGCCCGAAGATGCGCGTGCCGATCGGCTCGAACTTGGGGGTGAGCAGCACCGCCGCGTTGGAATCGAAGCGGATCAGCGACCCGTCGGCGCGCCGCACGCCTTTGGCGGTGCGCACCACGACGGCGTGGTAGATCTCGCCCTTCTTCACACGCCCGCGCGGCGCGGCGTCTTTGACGGTCACTTTGATCACGTCACCAATGCTGGCATAGCGGCGCTTGGAGCCGCCCAGCACCTTTATGCACATCACTGACCGCGCGCCTGTGTTGTCGGCGACGTCCAGCACCGTCTGCATTTGAATCATTTTTGCCTCTCCAACTTGTCCCGCCGCAGCGGCGGACAGTTTTGGACCCCGTTCGGGGAAGGATCCGCCTCTGGCAGCGCCTGGACGCTGCACCCAGATTGGATAATCAGGCTAGGCGGAAAAGCCGTAAATTATATGCCGATAAGCTGCCCTAAGGCAAGCGGATCAGACAGTCCGCACCTTTTCCACCAGTTTCGCCACCCGCCAGGCCTTGGTCTTTGAAATCGGCCGGCATTCCTCGATCGTCACCAGATCGCCCTCATGGCACTCGTTCTTCTCGTCATGCGCGTGGTACTTCTTCGAGCGCGTAACGATCTTGCCATAGAGCGGATGGGTGACGCGGCGTTCGATCAAGACGGTGATCGTCTTATCCATCTTGTCGCTGACCACGCGTCCGGTCAGGCTTCGCTGAATCTTCTGCTTTTCGCTCATTTCACCACCACCCTCTCACGCAGGATGGTGCGCACGCGCGCGATGTCACGGCGCACCTTCTTGATTTGACTGCTGTTGGAAAGCTGCTGGGTTCCCTTCCGCATGCGCAATGAAAACTGCGCTTTGAGAAGATCCTGCAGTTCCCGGTCCAGTTGCGCCTTGTCTTTGGCGCGCAGTTCGTTAGATTTCATTTCTCACCCCACCATTCGCTGTACGAACGTGGTCCGCAGCGGCAGCTTTGCGGCCGCGAGCGCGAATGCCTCCCGCGCCATGACCTCGTCCACGCCGTCCATCTCGTATAGCACCGTGCCCGGGCGTATCTGGGCGATGAAGTACTCCGGATTGCCCTTGCCGTTGCCCATGCGCACCTCGGCCGGCTTCTGTGAAATCGGCTGGTCCGGAAATATACGGATCCAGATCCGACCGCCACGCTTGATGTGGCGCGACATGGCACGCCGCGCCGCCTCGATCTGGCGTGCTGTGAGGCGCCCTCGCACCGTCGCCTTCAGGCCGAATTCGCCGAAGGACACCTTGTTGCCGCGCGTGGCGATGCCACGGTTGCGGCCCTTCTGCTGCTTACGGTACTTCGTTCTTGCTGGCTGCAGCATTCTTCTCTCCTACTGTTTCTCGCCGGAGCCGGCCTCTGGCGTTTCCTTGGCCTTGCGCACCCGCTTGATGGTGGTGGTCTTGGGTTTGGCGGCTTCCGCGCCTTCCTTTCCTTCTGCCTTTGGCGCGGCGGCATCGCCGGCCGGGGTCGCCTTTCGAGCGCGGGGGCGGGCCGCCTTGGGCTTGGAGTCCGCCCCGGCTTCGCCTCGAACGTCGGGTCTTGCTTCGACCTGGGCCGGCACGCCTTCGGTCTTCGCTGCCGGGCTGATCGCAGGCTTCTTGACCCGCTTGGTGGCGGCCCGCTCCTCGGTGCCCGAAGGCAGCGCGGGGGCGGCGGGCTGTTCGCCTTTGCCGGCCACCTCGCCTTTGTACACCCAAACCTTGATGCCGATCACGCCGTAGGTAGTCTTGGCTTCCGAGAAGCCGTAGTCGATGTCCGCACGCAGCGTGTGCAGGGGAACGCGCCCCTCGCGATACCATTCTGTGCGCGCAATCTCGATGCCGTTCAGTCGCCCCGCGCTCATGATCTTGATTCCCTGCGCACCCAACCGCATCGCGTTCTGCATGGAGCGCTTCATCGCGCGGCGGAACATGATGCGCTTCTCCAGCTGCTGGCCGATCGAATCCGCGATGAGTTGCGCGTCGACCTCGGGTTTGCGAACTTCCTCGATGTTGACGTGCACCATCTGCACCCCGAGGAGCTTGCGCAAATCGGCCTTCAGCACCTCGATGTCCTCGCCCTTCTTTCCGATCACGACGCCGGGCCGCGCGCTGTGGATCGTGATGCGCGCGTCCTTGGCGGGGCGCTCTATCACGACCTTGGAAACCGATGCGTGCGCCAGCTTCTTCTTCAGGTATTCGCGCACCTTGAGGTCTTCGTTGAGCATGTGCGAGAAGTTCCTGCTGTTCGCGAACCAGCGCGAACCCCAGTTCTTGTTGACCGAAAGCCGGAACCCGATCGGATGTATTTTCTGTCCCATGGTGTGTCCTTAAGATTTCGCCTTGCCGGCGGCGCGTGACTCTCGCGCCGGGCGTGACGTTTGCGCCGGGCGCGTCTTCTGCGCGTCGCCCACCGTCACGAAAACGTGGCAGGTGGGCTTGCTGATGCGGGCACCACGCCCCTTGGCGCGCGCCGCGAAACGCCTCAAAGTTGCCGCCTTCTCGACGAGCACCCGCGTGACCTTCAGTTCGTCGACATCGGCACCGTCGTTGTGCTCGGCATTGGCAATCGCCGACTCGAGCACTTTCTTGATGATGCGAGCACCCTTCTTCGGGCTGAAAGCGAGAATATTGAGGGCCTTCTCGACCGACAGACCGCGGATCTGGTCGGCGACCAGTCGCCCCTTCTGCGCCGAGAGCCGCACACTGTAGAGCTTAGCTTGCGTTTCCATGCAGCGCCTCCGTTACTTCTTCACGACAGCCGCGGCGGGCGCTGCGACCTTCCTGTCGGCCGAATGGCCTTTGAAGGTGCGCGTCAGCGCAAACTCGCCGAGCTTGTGTCCGACCATGTTCTCTGAAATATATACCGGTACATGCTGCTTGCCGTTGTGCACGGCGATGGTCAGCCCTACGAAATCTGGCAGCACGGTAGAACGGCGCGACCAGGTCTTGATCGGGCGCTTGTCGTTGGTGCCGCGTACCGCCTCCACCTTCTTCATCAGATGCAGGTCGACGAACGGGCCTTTCTTGATCGAACGTGCCATGGTCTAGATCCTCACTTCTTGTGGCGGAACTGGACGATCATTCCGCGCGTGCGCTTGTTCTTGCGCGTCTTGTAACCTTTGGAAAGAGTGCCCCACGGGCTCACCGGATCGCGGGCGGCTGCCGTCTTGCCTTCGCCGCCGCCGTGCGGATGGTCGACCGGGTTCATCGCTACACCGCGTACCGTCGGCCTCACGCCCCGCCAGCGCATCGCGCCGGCCTTGCCGATGGAGCGCAGATTGTGTTCTTCATTGCCGACCTCGCCGATTGTGGCGCGGCAATCCACATGCACCTTCCGGATCTCCCCGGAGCGCAGGCGCAGCTGGGCGTAGCTGCCCTCGCGCGCAAGCAGCTGCACCGAGGTGCCGGCAGCGCGCGCCAGCTGCGCCCCCTTGCCGGGGAGCATCTCGATGCAATGAATGGTGGAACCCACCGGAATGTTTCTGAGCGGCAGCGCATTGCCGGCTTTGATCGGCGCTTCCACGCCGGACAGAAGTTGGGCGCCGACCGCCACGCCCTTGGGCGCCACGATGTAGCGGCGCTCGCCGTCGGCGTAGCAGAGCAAGGCGAGGTTCGCGCTGCGGTTCGGATCGTATTCGAACCGCTCGACCTTGGCCGGAATACCGTCCTTGCTGCGCAGGAAATCGATCACGCGGTAGTTCTGCTTGTGACCGCCGCCCTGGTGCCGCATGGTGATGCGGCCGGCGTTGTTGCGGCCGGATTTGCGGTTCTTCTTCTCGGTGAGCGCGGGCACGGACGTGCCTTTGTGCAGATCCGGATTGACCAGCTTTACGACGGCACGGCGGCCGTTCGAGGTCGGTTTGACTTTGACGAGCGCCATCGCTTACTCCGTCGCCTGGAAGTTGATTTCTTGGCCCTGGGCGAGCGACACGTACGCCTTCTTCCAATTGCGGCGCCGCCCCATGATTCGCCCGGTCTTCTTTTCCTTGCCCTTCACGTTTGTCACCTGGACGCTTTTGACCTTGACCTTGAACAGCAATTCCACCGCCGCCTTGATCTCGGGCTTGGTGGCGTCGTCCGCGACGCGGAACACCACCTGGTTGTTCTTGTCGCCGACGAACGTGCTCTTCTCGGAGACCGTCGGCGCGAGCAGTACCTGCATCAAACGCTCCTGGTTCGCGCTCATTTCATCATCTCCTCGAACTTGGCGACCGCACCCTTGGTCATCAGGACGTTCTGGAACTGCACCAGCGACACCGGGTCTGCGTGCGCGACGTCAAGCACGAGCACGTTGGGCAGGTTGCGCGCCGAAAGATAGAGGTTCTGATCGGCACCGTCGATGATGACCAGCACCTGATCCAGGCCCATGTCCTTCATCTTCCGGGCGAGCAGCTTCGTCTTGGGCGCGTCGACGGAGAATTTCTCCACCACCTTGAGTCTATCCTCCCGCGCGAGCTGCGACAGGATAGCCGCGATCCCCGCCCGGTACATCTTGCGGTTGACCTTCTGGCTGAAATTCTCTTCGGGCGAGTTGGGGAACGCCTTGCCGCCGCCGCGCCATATCGGGCTTGCCGTATCACCGGCGCGGGCGCGCCCGGTGCCCTTCTGGCGCCACGGCTTCTTGCCCGAATGGCGTACATCGCTGCGGGCTTTCTGGGCGCGCGTGCCCAAGCGCGCATTGGCCTGGTAGGCGACCACGATCTGGTGCACCAGGGCCTCGTTGAATTCCCTGCCGAACAGCGCGTCCGAGGCCGATAGCGTGGCCGCGCTCTGGCCTTGGTCATTGATGAGCTTGAGTTCCATCGCCATCCTCACTTTTTCTTCGCCGGCGCTGCGGCGGCCGCCACGGGAGCCTTCCTGGGCTTGGCCGTGGGGTGTACGACGACGTCGCGTTCCTTGCTGCCCGCGACCGCGCCCTTCACCATCAGCAGCTGGCGTTCGGCGTCGATGCGTACGATCTCCAGGCTCTGCACCGTGCTCTTGACATCGCCCATATGGCCCGCCATACGCTTGCCTGGGAATACGCGGCCCGGATCCTGGTTCTGGCCAATGGAGCCGGGGCTTCTGTGCGACACGGAGTTCCCGTGGCTGGCGCGATTGCCCCCGAAGTTGTAGCGCTTCATGACGCCGGCAAACCCCTTGCCCTTGGAGGTGCCGGTGATATCGACCCGCTGCCCCACCTTGAAGATATCGACGCCGATCTTCGCGCCGACCTTGAAATCGGCCAGAGCGGCTTCCGGAACGCGGAATTCCTTGAATACGTGCCCGGCCTCGACGCCCGCCTTCGACAGGTGCCCGGCGAGCGCCTTGTTGACGCGGGAGGCACGGCGTCTGCCGAAAGTCACCTGCACGGCGCTGTAGCCATCCGTTGCAGTCGTCTTGATCTGTGTCACGCGGTTGTCGGACACGTCCAGCACCGTCACCGGCAGGGAATCCCCGTCGTCG
>Ga0155954_1126_pt1 | contig 12522 bp, 14 predicted proteins | sample RifCSPlowO2_02_FD_107608 | JGI IMG/M metagenome (GOLD analysis project Ga0155954, IMG submission 107608) | Betaproteobacteria bacterium RIFCSPLOWO2_02_FULL_65_20
CGGGTAAGCAGCCAGAGGCTCGCTCGAATAATCGAATTTCGGCCAGAATTCCCTGGGCGGCATCATGGTGCAGATAAACCGATCCGCATGAGCGGAGGGGACGCCTCCCGGGATGCGCTGTGCGCCGTGCTGCTGGATTGGTTCTGCGTTCATGGCTGTGAAGGAACGGACGATGTCCGGTCCTTGTCCAATGAATGGAATCCCGCTGAAGTCTGTCGCGTCAAGCGCAAGAGGTCTTATCGAAACACCGCTTCAGCCGCCTTCCCAAGGATAATGTCGCGTTCTTCACGCGTGAACTCGATGTCTGTCTTTGGTTCATTGATGGCATCCACCCAATCTTTGGTCGGCAAGTAGAATGTGGGTAACGGCGCGTCGGTGGCGAACAATATTTTCCAGGGGCCCGTCCAGTCGATCATGTCGCGAAGCCAGTCATAAAATTTTTCACGATTTATCTGGTAATCAAACTGGCGGATGGAAATGTCCATATAGACATTCGGTAACGCGGCACAGGCGAGCCGGCATTCTTCCCAGGACTCCAGTCCGGCATGCGCCATGATCATTTTTACTTCCGGGAATTCTTCCGCGGCCGAAGCGATCAGCTTTGGAGAGCTGTACTCCCAGTTGAATTCCAAACCGCCACTGTGAAACATGATGGGAACACCCCAGTCGGCACACTTGGCATAAAACGGGAAACACAAGGGGTCGTTGGGCTTGAAACCGGCCGATGGCATGAGTTTGAAACCCTTCATACCCCAATCTTCAATCGCCTCCGTCGCCTGCTCGATGACATCCGGCCGCCTTGGATCCAGAGCGGCAAGTGGAATGAATCGCCCCTCATATGCCTTTGCATATTCGGCTAGATACTTGTTCTGCTCCCGATTAGTCACCTTCGGTTCACCGGTTACACCGTAAGCCCAGTCGACGCCGAAAATTACACTCTTATCGATGCCGGCTTCATCCATTGCCGCGATTAGTTTTTCTCCAGTGGGGTCAATCTTGTCTCTGACCATCGCGATGTAGTCATCCGGCGTGATATTGGTCTTGTGCACTCTGTTGTAGAGAGAGGACGCCATACGCGAGTTGCCACACAAGAATTTTCGCTTGACATAACCCGGTCTGGTCAAATGGACATGTGCGTCGATTATCATTCCTATACCCCTGCGCTGTTCGAGACATTGAATTCAATTTACCACTAACCCGCTCCGATCGCTCCCCGTCTGGGGTTAAGGAGGTAAGCGAAATTAACATAAAATCCGTTGCGCGTTTCAGGGAGCGAGGGCAGGCCGACAAAACATCGGGTCGTGCCCCAAGGCTAAACCGCTGGTAAGCTTGCTCACATGGAGACTGCCATGAATCCGCCCATCTTCGCGCGATGCCCGTTCGCCGCAGCGCCTGTCGCTTGTCTAATCGGTTCCGCCATGAGCGTTTCACTTAAATCAATTCGCATCGAGCGGCTCGGCGTCGAGGAGCGCTACGCGGGCGTGCGACACGGCCCCTACGGCCAGTCCTCGGCGAGCGGCAACGCTTCGGTGCGCGTACGACCGGTTCAATGACGGCGGTCGATCTCGCCTGCGCCATTCCCAACAACGTCGGTCTGGCGCAGAAGCCCGAACTGCGGCGCTCGCTCGAGTGGTTCGGCGTCGAATTCCGCAAGTGGTGGTTCGACTGCGGGCCGGCGGGCGTCCGGGACAACGAGGTCTATCTGCGCACGCCGGTCGGCGTGGACGCGCTCGGCTGGGCCCGGTACGGCTTCGTGCCGCTTTCGCAGTACCGGTGGGGCGTGTTTCAGGCGCACGAGAAGCCGGGACGACTCGCGCTGTTCGGCGACATCGCCGGCCGGCCCGTGTGGCAGACCTTGCCGCAGGCGCATCGCGACTACGTGCGCAAGCTGCTGGTCACCCAGGGCGACACCGAGCCGGGCTCGGTCGAGCAGAGCAGGCAACTCGCGCTCACCGCGCCGTCCCTGTACGACCTGAGGAACCTGCTGCAGTTCTCGGTCGAGGAGGGTCGCCACCTGTGGGCGATGGTGCATCTGCTCTTCGAGCATGTCGGCGCCGGGGCCCGCGACGACGCAGAGGGACTGCTCGCGCGCCGCTCTGGCTCAGCCGGCAACGCGCGCATCCTCGACGCATTCAACAACCCGCTGCAGGATTGGCTGTCGTATTTCATGTGGTGCTTTCTCGCCGACCGCGACGGCAAATACCAGCTGCTTTCGGTGTCCGAGTCAGGGTTCGATCCGCTGGCACGCAGCACCCAGTTCATGCTCACCGAAGAAGCGCACCACATGTTCATCGGCGAGGACGGCCTGCGGCGCGTGATCCAGAGGACCCTTGACCTCATGCGCGAGCACGACACCGACGACGTCGCGCCGCATGGCGGCATCAACCTCGCGACCATCCAGCGCTTCTTCAATTTCTGGGCGCCGCGCATCTACGACCTGTTCGGCAGCGACGAGTCGCCTCGCGCCGCCGACGCGTTCTTCGCCGGCATCAAGGGACGCTCGCACGAGTCCAATTACGATGAACACGTCCGCCTCGACGAAGGCACGGTAAGCGTCGAGCGCCGCTCGCCCGACGCGAGCGGCGGGTTCGTCGCCGTGCAGGTCCCGATGAAGGATGCGCTGAACGGCGTAATGCGGCAGGCTTACCTGCGCGAAGTCACGATGCTCATGCGTCGCTGGAACAAGATGCTGGCGCGCGCGGGCGCCGGGCCCGAGTTCCGCCTGCCGAGCCAGCGCTTCAACCGCAACTTCGGGGTCTACGCCGGCCAGCGTTTCTCGCCGCAGGGCGACCCCGTCGACGAGGCAGTTTTCGCGGCGCGCCGCGGCGTATGGTTGCCCACCGAGGAAGACCGGGCGCACCTTCGCGCGGTCCAGCAGCCGGTGCTCGGGCGCGGCAGGGTTGCGGGATGGCTTGCGCCGCCCGCCCGCGGCATCAACAGCCTGCCTGCGCTGGATTTCGATTACGTGCGGTTGTAGCCCTATGGTCAGCTCGTGTGCTGACAGAATTGTCGAAGAAATCGGGAGATTGAGAACGGCAAGACGCGAGCTCCTGTTTGACCTCAATCAACCAGTAGCCGCATCGACCGTGGTAAAGTCATATCCGGATCGTCCTGAAACCCTACTGCATGGGGGCATGACCATGACCTACAAGACCGTCCTCGTTCATGTCGACAACGGAAAGTATTGCCCGGCCCGCCTGCGCGTGGCGGTTCACCTGGCGCGCCGGTTCGACGCGCACCTGGTGGGGCTGCACGCGATGACGGCGGTACGTCTTCCCGCCTATGCGATCGCCGAAGCGGGCGCCATGCTGATCGAGGCGCAGAAGGAGGTTGCGCTCGCGCAGGCGAGGGGCGCAGAGAACCTGTTCCGCAAAGCGACCGAAGGCGCCGGAATGGCGAGCGTCGAGTGGCGCGTTTCGGCGGACGATGCCGTCGATGCGACGACGCTGCACGCCCGCTATGCGGACGTGGTGGTGCTGGGCCAGTCTCGCGAGGGTGACGGCGCCGGCGTGGAGACGGACTTCCCCGAGCAAGTGGTGCTGGCCGCCGGTCGTCCCGTGCTGGTGGTGCCGTATGCGGGAAATTTCGAAGGCGTGGGCAAACGGGTGCTCGTAGCGTGGGACGCCGGCCGCGAAGCGACGCGCGCGCTCACCGACGCGATTCCACTGCTGCGCGAGGCCGAGCAGGTCCATGTCGTGGCGTTCAACCCCGAGGGAACCGCGCACGGTGCGGTGCCCGGCGCCGACATCGGGCTCTATCTCGCCCGCCACGGCGTGCGCGTGGAGGTCGGCTATCACCGCGCCGATGACATCGATGTCGGGAACCAGTTGCTGTCGCGCGTGGCGGACCTGGGCATCGACCTGATCGTGATGGGCGCCTACGGGCACTCGCGCCTGCGCGAGCTGGTCATGGGCGGCGCCACACGCACGGTGCTACAGTCGATGACTGCGCCGGTGCTGCTGTCGCACTGAGGCGAAGCCGGCATCGACCGCGACGGCCGGCTTTGGCATTCCCAATCTCCCGATTTCGGGAAGTTGCATGCAACTTCCCGAAATCGGGAGACAGATTAAAACCTAACTTCTCGCCGCTACTGTCAATACCGCTTGGCAGAGGGCTAAATCGGTGTGATACGCACGTGCAGCACCGCCGAACGCCCGCCGTGCACTTGCTTCAGGCAGCGCTGGATCGCCGCGGGCGCGTCGTCCGGGTCGCTCAGAACCTCTCCATAGCCCCCCGCCGCCTCGGCCACTTTGGCGAAGTTCATTTCCGGCGCGAGCAGCGCCTGGTACTGGCCGGCCGCCTTCGCTTCGCCTTCCGGGTACATGCGCAGCGTCGCTTCCTTGACCGCCGCCCAGCCTGAATTGTCCATGACCACGGTGAATATCGGCAGCCCGTACTGTTTGGATACGGCGTAGACCGCCGCCGGATTGCAGAAATAGAAAGCGCCGTCGCCCACGATCTGCACCACGGTGCGCTCAGGGTGCGCGAGCTTGATACCGAGCGCCATGCCGCCGGAAAAACCCAGCCCCCCGCCCGCGAGTCCAACCAGCGTGCCGGGCTTGGTGCGCGGCACCTGGGCGGCCACCGCCGGGGTGCTGCGGATGCCCTCGTTCACCACTATGTCCTCGGGACCGATCGCGCGTCCGAGTTCGGCGCAGAGGTAATGCATGTTGATGCGGCCGGGCGCGCCGCGGTCGGCGGCGAGCTTGGCGGCACCCTCTCTGCGCGCCGCGTGCTCCTTCGCGAGCGCCGCCACGCGCTTTGCCGCTGCGTCGCGGAAGGCGGGCGTCGCGCGCGTCTTGAGCTCCTGCAGCAGCTGCGCGAGGATGCGGCAGCTGTCGCCCCCGATCCTCAGGTTGTTCGGGAAACCCCACATCGGAATGTCGCGCTTCACGACATCGATGTCGATGTGCGCCCAGAAGGTCGCCGGGTTCTCCGGCGTGTCCACCGGAATCCACGGAACGTCGGTATCGACCAGCAGGCCCACGTCGGCTTCGGCGACGTGCTTGCCGGGTATGTGGCCGGAAAAACACGGCGAATCGCGCGGGATGTTGAGATAGATCGGATTGAATTCGACCACCCGGATGCCGGCGAAGCGCGCCAGCTCGTCGATCAGGCCGACCGTGGCCGGATTGCGGCCCGAGTAGGCCGTCAGGAGCAGCGGGCTGCTCGCAGCGAGCAGCCGGTCCGCGAGCACACGCACCGCCTCCGGATCGGCCCCGCCCGCGGCGACGGCGCCGTAGCGTGCCTCCGGATAGGAGCGCACTGCCTTCGCGTCGGAGCTCGCTGCGAGCGTCTCGCGCGGCAGCATCAGGTAGACCGGTCCCTTGGGATCGCTTTGCATCACGGTATGCGCGCGGCGCAGCGTCTCCTTGGTCGTCGCGCCCGATTGCAGCTGGTACTCCCATTTCACGTATGGCCGCACCAGGCTCGCCTGGTCGTACGGTTCCTGCACGAAGTGCACGTAATTGTCGCGCGAGCCGGCCAGCTCGCCGTGAATCGAAAACGGCGCCTTTCCCGCCATCACCAGAACCGGCGCCCGGATGCGGAACAGATTGTGGGCCGCCATCGCCGCATTCGCGGTCCCCGCATCGACATGGACCAGGACGCCCTGGCCGCGGCCGGTCGCGATCGCGTAGCCCCCGGCCATGTGCATCGCCACGTTTTCGTGCGGGCAGAGCAAGGTCTTCGGATACGCGAGCCCCGCTTTCCTCCAGCGCGCCATTTCCTCGATGAGCGGCGCGTGGTCGGTGCCGAAGTTGCAGAACAGATACTCGATGCCGATTTCGTTCAGACCTTCGAGGAAAAAATGCGCGGTGGTGTTGATCTGAACTTGTGGTGCCTTATCCATTGACGTGCGGTCCTTTCGAATGCGAAATATTGACAATGCGAGAATGGCGTTCTCGCGTTTACCTGCGCCAGCATAGCCGGAACTTGGCAGATCGGCTCGCTTTGTTTTCGTCAGTCTCATGATTTCCGGAAGTTGCAGCTTCGCAACTTCCGGAAATCGGGAGACCTGGTAAACCCACTCTTCTCCAGAACTGTCAGGACTCGAGTCGTAAGGGACTAAACAGCCTTCTGCCCGCCGGCCCGCGTCCGGTCGAGCACCGTCATCGCGGAGGCAATCACCGAAGAAACATCCGAAAGATTGGTCGGCACGATGAGCGTGGTGCCCGCCTTGGCGAGATTGGCGAAGGCCTGGATGTAGAGCTCCGCGACCTTCAGGTTCGCCGCCTGGAGCCCGCCTTCGTGTCCGATCGCCGCGGCTACCGCTGACACGGCCGCTGCGGTCGCCTCGGCCACCAGCCGCAGCGCGGTGGCCTCGCCCTGCGCCCGGTTGACCGCGGCCTGCTTTTCGCCCTCGGAGTTGAGGATCGCCGCCTGGCGCGCGCCGTCGGCAACGTTGATCTGCTGCTGCTTTTCGCCTTCCGATTTTGCGATCAGCGCGCGCTTCTCGCGCTCGGCGGTGATCTGCTGCTGCATCGCGCGCAGGATCGCCTCCGGCGGGGTGAGGTTCTTCACCTCGTAGCGCAGCACCTTCACGCCCCAGGAGCGTCCGGCCTCGTCCAGCACCGATACCACCTGGCGGTTGATCTCCTCGCGGCTCTGCAGCGACTGGTCCAGTTCCATCTTGCCGACCTCGCTGCGCAGCGTGGTCTGCGCGAGCTGGGTGATCGCAGTGATGTAGTCCGACGTGCCGTACGAGGCGAGCCGCGGATCGGTGACCTGGTAGTAGATCAGGCCGTCGACCGCAAGCTGGGTGTTGTCCTTGGTGATGCAGACCTGCTCGGCCACGTCCGCCGGCACGCGACCCGGTCGACGAACGGAATGATGACGTTCAGCCCCGGTTCGAGCACCTGGTGGAACTTGCCCAGGCGCTCGACGATCCACGCATTCTGCTGCGGCACCACGCGCACGCCTTCGATGACGAACACCGCGGCCAGCGCGACGACGAAAAAGGGGATCGCGTACGGGCGGACGACCTCGAAGCTGCCGATGATGAAGGTGGCGATAACGACACCGATGATTCTCGCAAGCATGCTGCCTCCCGTGGAGTAACGCGCTACCTCGTCCTGGATGGAGTGCGCGATCGCATCCAGGTCAGGCGCCTGTGTCTCAGGCTTGCCGATTCTTCGAAACTTTGAGCGTATTGCCATCGATGGAAACCACGGTGAGACTCTCGCCCGGCTCGCCGGAGACCTCGCCGACTACGGTCGCGTCCCAGAGCGCGTCGCGGTATTTGACGCGCGCCTGGCCCGCGGCACGGTCCACCCAGTGATCGAACGCCGCCGGCTGGCCGACGTCAAGCGAGCGCATTTTCACCGCGGTGGAAGTCCTGCGCACCCGGTTCACCCAGACGGCGCCGGTCACCGCCAGGACCGCGGCCGCTCCCGCCTGCACCGAAATCGGCAGACCCGCGTACGCGACCAGACCGCCCGCCAGCGCGGCGACGCCGAGCACGAGCAGGTAGAACGTGCCGCTGACGAGTTCGACGATCACCAGCAGAAACCCTGCGGCCAGCCAGATCAGATAGGTATCCATTACAGCCCGCGCAGCGCCAAAATGTGCGACGTATGATACCGCACGCCCGCGCAGCCGGTGCCCGGCGAGGATTTGCGGGCCGGAAGCGCGCGCACGGAAAACGAATCGCTAAACGCGCAATCCAGCATCGGCGCAGGATTTGGGGTTATATTGGTCTCCCGATTTTGCGCCTTTGCGCTCTGCGCAAAGGCGCAAAATCGGGAGATTGATGAAGGCAGGAATGAGCCTGCCCGCTCGGTTCCATCTGCGACAAGCCCATTGCGCCTTCACCACTTCACATGATGCACCGCATACCCTCGTTCAGCGCGTTTCACGCCACTGCCTTCACGTGGAATTTCGCGACCGGCATGACCAACCTGCTGGTGCCGCTGTACGCGCGCGAACTGGGCATGAGCGGCGTGGCGATCGGCAGCCTCATCGCGCTGCCGGTGCTGATCCAGATCTGGTTCAGCCTGCTGGGCGGCGCCTACGCCGATCGAATCGGCGCCAAGCGCACATCGCTGTTCGCCTGCCTGTTCACGATCGTCTCGGCTGCCGTCTTCGCGCTGTCGGCAAGCTTCACCGGGCTGCTCGCCGGGCAGTTGATGCAGATCTTGTCACGCGCGGCGTTCTGGCCCTCCAACTGGGCGCTCGCCAGCCAGCTGGCCGGCGAGCGCAGCCGCAACATGGGCCGCCTCAACGCCACCACCAACGCCGGCTACATCGCCGGCACCGCCCTGAGCGGCATGGTCATCGCGCAATGGGGTTTTCGCGCCGGGTTCTGGATCATGGCCGGCATCGGATTCCTGTCCTTCGTGTTTTCGATTTTCATCGAGCACCATCGATCCGGGTCCGGGCCCGCGCACCCGGCCCGCTCGGCGCTGCATTCCATTCTGTCCATCTACGGCGCGCTGCTGAAGCGCCGCTCCATCTATATCGCGATGCTCTGCGCCTACCTGTCGGCACTGCCGTTCTCCCTCTCGCTATCGTTCTATCCCATCCTGCTGGTGGAACAGGGGTTTTCTTCCGACGCCACCGGCTGGCTGCTGGCGCTGCGCGCGGCCGGGTCGATCGTCGCCGGTGTCGCGCTCGCACATCTGGTACGCGGCTCGGCCGACCGCGTGCCTCCGTTCGCAGCGGGGGTGCTCTCGGCTGTCTCCGTGGGGCTGGCCGCGCTGTTCCCGCATCCGCTGTGGGCGGGCCTGTTTCTGGTCGGCCTCGGCGTCGGCTCTGGCGTGATGACCGTGTATTTCCAGATCTTGATCAGCAGCATCAGCGCGCCAGAGCAGCGCGGCTCGGCGATGGCGCTCGGCGGCGCGGGCTTTGGACTGTCCAACCTCTCCACGCCGCTGATCGTCGGGAGCCTGGCCGACGCCTATGGCATCCGTGTCGCCTTCCACACACTCGGTGTCATCGTGCTGCTGGCAGCGCTGGCGCTGCCGGCCGCGCAGCGATGGGCGTTCCGCGGCGGCGACGCGCCGCTCTGACCCCGGCGCGCCGATTTAGCGGGTAAGATATTCGTCCACGCGGGCAGTGTTCGCGTATACGCCGCAGCTTCGCTATCGGAGGACAGAACGTGCTGAAATGGGGAGCAATCGCATTCGGGATCGGGGTCGCGCTGGTGCTGCTGGAGATTTATGTCGCCTCGAAGAAGAAGGGAGGCATCGAAAAGGCCGACTGGAAGAGGATATGGGGGCTCGTCTGGCTCACGTTTTGCGTCACCGCCGGGGTCGTGGCCTTGATCTGGCTGTCCTGAGTTCCGTTCCGGCCCCGGGCACGGGAACTCCAGAATCAGGCGCTGACAAAATCCCGGATCAGCGCATTGACCTCGTCGGGCCGCTCGTGGATTACCCAGTGCGAGCCCTCGGGGATCCGTTTCACCCTCAGGTCGGCCACACAGGCCTCCAGGCCGCGCAGGTTTCCGGGCAGCAGCGCGCCGTCGCGTTCGCCCCAGATGACCAGCGTCGGAACCCTCACCATGAATTGCGCGGCGTCGAGCCTGATCCTGCCCGCACCGGGGTCGTCTCCGATCGGCGGATAAAGCGGTGACGCGCGATAGTAATTGAGCATCGCGGTGAGCGCCCCCTCCTGCGACCATGCGGCGACATAGGCCTCGCGGTCGGCGTCGCTCAATCCGCCGCGGCCCCATTCGGCGGACATCATGCGCAGCAGACGCGCATAGTTGTGTTCCGACAGCACCCGCTCGGCCTTCGGATCGCGGAACAGGTTCATGTACCGGCTCGCCTGCTGCTGCGCCGGGTCGAGCGCGAGATCGCGCGCGAAAGGCACCGGGTGCGGCGCGTTGATGATGACCAGGCGCTCCAGCAGTTCGGGGTACGCGATGGCGAACGACCAGGCCACCGCGCCGCCCCAGTCGTGCGCCACCAGCACGAAGGGTTCGGCGGTGAACCGGGCCGCGAGCTGACGCACGTCCTCGATCAGGATTTTTCCGCGGTAGGCATTGACCTCCTGCGGCCTGTCCGAAAGGTTGTAGCCGCGCATGTCGGGGGCGAGCGCGAGATGGTCGCGGCCGAATTCCTCGAGCTGGCGCCGCCACGCATACCAGAATTCCGGAAAGCCATGCAGGAACAGCATCAGCCTGCCCGCGCCCGCCTGCGCATAGTGCAGTTGTACGCCGTTGACCTGCGCCGTGTGGTGCGATATCTCCGTCCGTATGGGCGACGGGTCCATGCAGGGTCCCGTGATCTGGCTGGTTGAGATTCTTCCCGTTGCTATGGTATCCCGGAACGAATCGCGGTCGATGGAAGACGCCATGTCGAAAAATGCGATGAAACAAGCCGCCCTTACTGCAGCGCTGTTGCTGGCAAGCTGTGCCTCTGCGGCGCCGGGACAATTACGTGGAAAGCATGACTCGACCCGGATTGGGATATCTGCCGGAAAGAACCCGGTCTGGCTTGCAGGGACGGACCTGTTACAATGTGGTTACACGCGTAAGTACATTTGGAGAGATTCATGTCCAGCGTCGTTGAAAAATATTCGGGCAAGGTCACGCCGGTGGGAAACTCCAAGGGGATACGGCTGGATGCGGCCTTTTTCAAGGCACACCCGGAGTTCCAAGGCGCGGTTCGCGCAACCGTCCTCGCCGACGGACAGGTACTGCTGTCTGCCCGGTCGTCGGGGAAGAAAGGGAAAGCCGGCGAAATGGACGACCCCGTTCTGCTTGGCTTTCTTGGCTTTCTGGAGGCGCAGATGGCAGCGCAGCCGGAGCGGATCACCGCAGCCGATCCGGCCCAGCTTGCGCGCATCGGCAACCTCGTAAAAGGGGTCAAAACGGATTAGCGGCGACCTGTCGTGGAAATCAATGGCTGGCAGCTCTATTACTTTCGGACTTTCGCCGCCGCCCTCGACGAACTGGAGGCCGAAGCGGCCGCGCTGGCGGCAAGCGATCCACGCGGCTACAAAGCCCATCCCAGAACGCGCTTGCTTGCATCGGTATACAAGGCCATCACCGAGCGCGTACCCGCAAGCCCTGATCATGCGGATTTTCGCCTGGGCAAGACCCTGGGCAGGGGCTACGGCAACTGGCGGCGGGTAAAAAAAGGATTGCCGGAGCGCTATCGTCTTTTCTTCCGCTTCGCCTCGAAGCCGGTCAAGCTGATTGTCTACGTCTGGTTCAACGACGAGGACACGCTGCGCAAGGCCGGCTCCAAGACCGATGTCTGCGAAACCTTCCGTCGCATGCTCGCGCGCGGGGAAGTGCCCGACAGCATTGATCATCTTTTGAGGGAAAGCCGAAAATCGGGTTGAACAGTTCGAGCCCTGGTCGGGGAGCCGTCTTGGCGCCAATCCGGGCACGCATTCCAGCGCTGGCGCCCCGCTAATCCCGTCGACTAAGTTGCCCTCCGTTCCCTCATAGAGTAGCTTTGTATCCGTAGGCCCCCGTGTTACCTGAACGCGGGCCATAAGAGAGAACGGCGAAACGTCCGCTTACGACCCAAATGCCAATTCGCAATCCGACATCACTCATGGCGCAAACCATCTTCAGCACGCGAAACCCACAGATGCGGGATTTCGCCAAGCGTCTCATTGCTTATGAGATCAGGGAAAATAAATCTTCCGGGACAAAAGCCCTGGCGGCCTTTCCCGTCTGTGAGAAGCTGCGTCCGCATCTGGCGAACCTCATGGGTAACAACGGTTTTCGCGCACTTCTTTCGCGCGCGCTCGTGCGGGCCGAGGCGGACGTTCCGTCGCTGCGCTCGATGCAGGTCAAAGCGGATGGCTCTTTGGCGGGGTTGGACAAGCTTGAAGTGCAAGCTTCCCCGGAAGAGCTTGCCAGGGGTAGCGTGGTTCTGGTCGCCCAGTTGCTCGGCCTGCTGGTGGCTTTCATCGGCGAAGCTTTAACGCTGCGGTTGGTGCGCGAGGTCTGGCCGAAACTGTCCGTCAACGATTTGGATTTTGGCAAAGGAGACAAAAAATGAAAAACCAAAATGCCGCGGATAACGGCCAACTGACGAAAAAAGCCGTGAGCCAGCCGGCTAAAGTCACGATCCGAAAAATACCGACCGGCGTGCGCGGCCTCGACGACATCCTGGGCGGTGGCATCCCGGAATTTTCTTTCAACGTCATCGCCGGCTCGCCCGGTAGCGGCAAAACCACGATGGCGCATCAGATCCTTTTCGCCAATGCGACAGTGAAAACACCGGCGCTCTATTTCACCGTCCTCGGCGAACCTGCCCTGAAAATGCTGCGCTATCAGCAACAATTTTCTTTCTTCGACGAATCCAAGCTGGGCAAGGCGGTCCGCTTTATCAACCTGAGCGACCTCGTGTTGAATCAGGATTTGAACGCGGTCCTCGCCGAAATTATCAAGCAGGTCACGGCGACCAATCCGGGCCTCGTGGTGGTGGATTCCTTTCGCACCGTGATGCGCAAAGCGCTGGCCACTGCCGGCGAAATAGAGATGCAATCGTTCATTCAGCAGCTCACCCAGTTTCTCACCAGTTGGGAAGCCACGACATTTCTGGTCGGCGAATATGGCGA
>Ga0155954_1077_pt2 | contig 12407 bp, 12 predicted proteins | sample RifCSPlowO2_02_FD_107608 | JGI IMG/M metagenome (GOLD analysis project Ga0155954, IMG submission 107608) | Betaproteobacteria bacterium RIFCSPLOWO2_02_FULL_65_20
GCGTGTAGGAGAACTGCACCGGGTCCAGGTGCACGTAGCGGTCCACGTGCTCGAACCACTCCATGCGGTTGCGCGCCGCGCTCTGCAATTTGAGCGCCTCGGTCTCGCGCTCGGCCTGGTACAACTCCAGCGCGCGCTCCACGCGCGGCTCCGCGGAGAGCGTCTTCGCCAGCGCGATCGCATCCTCCATCGCCAGTTTCGTCCCGCTGCCGATCGAGAAATGCGCCGTGTGCGCGGCATCCCCGATCAGCACGATGTTCCTGTGATGCCACTTGCGGCACAGCACGCGCGGAAACTTGATCCACATCGCCGAGCCGCGCAGGTGGCGCGCGTTGCTGATCAGCTTGTGGCCCTCGAGCAGGTCGGCGAACAGCTTTTCACAGAACGCGATCGATTCCTCCTGCTCCATTTTGTCCAGGCCGGCCTTCTGCCACACCTCTTCGGGCGTCTCGACGATGAAAGTGCTGGTCTCCTCGTCGAACCGGTACGCGTGCAACGTGAACCAGCCCCACTCGGTTTCCTTGAGCGAGAAGGTGAACGCATCGAGCAGCTTCTTCGTGCCCAGCCAGATGAACCGGCAGCGGCGCAGTTCGACGTCGGGCTGGAACGCGTCGGCGAATTTCTTGCGCGTGATGCTGTTCAGGCCGTCGGCGGCGACCACCAGGGCCGCGCCCGCCATGAGTTCCTCCGGATCGGCCACCTCGCGCTGGAATTCCTGCTTCACCCCGAGCGCTTCCGCCCGCGCCTGCAGGATGGCGAGCAGCTTCACCCGCGCGATGCCGCAGAAACCGTGGCCGCCCGAAGTAATCCTGGTGCCGCGGAAATAAACGTCGATGTCGTCCCAGTGGCGGAAATGGCGCTCGATCTCTCCGTGGGTCTCGGGGTCGGCCTGCGCGAAATTGCCGAGCGTCTTGTCGGAGAACACCACGCCCCAGCCGAAGGTGTCGCTCGGCCGATTGCGCTCGCAAACAGTGATGTCCGCGGCCGGATTCGCCTTTTTCATCAGGATGGAGAAATACAGCCCCCCCGGCCCGCCGCCCAGCACTGCTATCCGCATCCCGCGCTCCCCCGTAAGCGGCGAACTTTACCGCAAATCCCGCGGCTGCTGGATCGTGCCCGCCATCCTCTGCGACAATGCACGTCATGGCCCAGCCCGCCGCAGGAATCCCGCGCCGCACCGCGCCCCCCGCGCTGCTCGACGCGCTGCGCGCGCTCTTGGCCGAGCGCTTCTCGACCGAACAGGCGGTGCGCGAGCACCACGGGCGCGACGAATCGCGTTTCGACGCGGCCCCGCCAGACGGGGTGGCGTTCCCGCACACCACCAACGAGGTGGCGGCGATCGTTGCCCACTGCGCCGAGCACGCGACCCCGATCATCGCCTTCGGCGCCGGGACCTCGGTCGAGGGCCACGTGCTCGCGGTGCAGGGCGGCATCACGCTGGACCTGTCGCAGATGAACCGCATCGTCGCGGTGCACGCCGAGGACCTGGACGCGACGGTGGAGGCCGGCGTGACCTGCGAGGCGCTGAACCGCGAGCTGCGCGATACGGGCCTGTTCTTCCCGCTCGAACCGGGCGCGAACGCAACGCTGGGCGGCATGGCGGCCACGCGCGCCTCGGGCACCAACGCGGTGCGCTACGGCACCATGCGCGAGAACGTGCTCGCGCTCACCGCGGTGCTGGCCGACACCTCGGTGGTGAAGACCGGCACGCGCGCGCGCAAGTCGTCGGCAGGCTACGACCTCACGCGCCTCCTGGTGGGGTCCGAAGGCACGCTGGGCATCATCACGGAGGTCACGCTGCGGCTATACCCGCAGCCCGAGGCGGTGTCGGCCGCGGTGTGCGCCTTCCTCAGCGTCGCCGACGCGGTGCAGACCGTGATCGAGACCATACAGCTGGGCGTGCCGGTAGCGCGCTGCGAACTGCTGGATGCGACCACCATCCGCGGCATCAACCGCTACAGCAAGCTCGCGCTGCGCGCCTCGCCGCACCTGTTCCTCGAATTCCACGGCAGCCCCGCGTCGGTGAAGGAACAGGCCGAGACCGTGCAGGCGATCGCCACGCTGCACGGCGTCACAGGCTTCGAGTGGTCGGCGACGCCCGAGGAACGCTCGCGCCTGTGGAAGGCGCGCCACGACGCCTATTTCGCCTGCGTCGCGCTGCGGCCCGGCTGCAGGGTTCTTTCGACCGACGTGTGCGTGCCGATCTCGCGGCTGTCCGAATGCATCGCCCAGACCGAGGCCGACCTGCAGGCCGCGCCGTTCCCGATCATGCTGGTCGGCCACGTGGGCGACGGCAACTTCCACCTCTGGATGAACATCGACCCGGCGAACGCATCGGAAGTCGCGCTGGCCGAATCGATCAACCGGCGCATGGTGGAGCTGGCGATCGCGATGGGCGGCACCTGCTCCAGCGAGCACGGCATCGGCCTGGGCAAGATGGATTTTCTGGAACACGAACACGCATCGGACATCGCGCTGATGCGCACGATAAAGCGGGCGATGGACCCGCACAACCTGCTCAATCCGGGCAAGCTGCTGCGGCTGGACGCCTAGACCGGGGCATGGGCATACCGCCCTGCGTCGCTGCGGCCGGCGGCGCTACTTCTTCTTCACGAAGAAGGTGTATTCCTTGTCCGCTTCGGCCTGCGACAGCAGTTCATGGCCGGTCTGCTTGCAGAACGCGGCGAAGTCCTTCACCGAGCCGGGGTCGGTGGCGATGATGTGCAGCACCTGCCCGCTCTGTATTTCCGCCAGCGCCTTCTTGGCGCGCAGTATCGGCAGCGGGCAGCTGAGCCCGCGCGCGTCCAGTTCCTTGTCGAAATTCATCCGCCGTCTCCTGCCTCGGTTCGGGGGCCCAATCATACAGCCCTCAAGCCACCGAATCCAGAGCCCGTCGCGGTGGCAGTCGTGGAGGCTCTTATTGCTGATATAGCGCGCGGCGCTCGGGTAGAATGCCCCCTGCCACGGCCCGCGGAGAAGATCGACCTTAGCGACAGACGCAATTGCACACTCACACCGATTGAGAATATTTGGAGAGCCTCATGACGATTTGGAGAACCGCATGACGACGCAATTGTGGCACTCGATGCATGTTGATGCAGTATTGAAAGACCTTCAGGTGGATCCGCACCGGGGCCTTGCGCCGGAGGAGGCCGGCAACCGGCTTGGCCAGTACGGTCCGAACGAACTCATGCATGAGGAAAAAGCATCTCCCTGGGCGCTCTTCTTCAACCAGTTCAAGAACATCCTCATCGTCATCCTGATTGTCGCCACCCTGCTCTCCGCTTTTGTCGGCGAATACATAGATGCGGCCATCATCCTGGTGATCATCATATTTTGCGCGGTGCTCGGTTTCGTGCAGGAGTACCGCGCGGAGCGCGCCCTTGACGCGCTGAAAAGCATGTTCACCCCGATGATCACGGTGCTGCGGGGCGGCGCGGAGCTGGAAGTCGCATCCAAGGAGCTGGTCCCCGGGGATGTGCTGGTGATCGAGGCCGGCGACAGGATTCCGGCGGATGCGCGGCTGGTCGAGAACCATTCCATCCACTGCGACGAAGCTCCACTGACCGGCGAGTCGTTACCCGTGACCAAGGAACTCGCGCCGATGCGGCAGGATGCTCTCGTGGGCGACCGCAGGAACATGGTGTTCACTGGCACGACCGTGACGTACGGCCGGGGCAAGGCAGTCGTGTGCGCGACCGGCATACAGACCGAATTCGGCCAGATCGCCCAGGAAGTCGCGTCCGTGCAGACGGAGAAGACACCCCTCGAACGCCGCACCGACGAAATCGGCAAGTGGCTGGGCATCATCACGCTGGGCATCTGCGTGGTGGTGGTCGGAATCAGCGTTGGGCGGGAGTATTGGAACGGTACGCTGACGATGGCATCCACCCTGCCGATCGTCTTGTTCGCGATCGCGCTCGCGGTGGCCGCGGTCCCCGAAGCGCTGGCCGCCATCGTCACCGGCGCCCTGGCGATTGCGATGCACGAGATGGCCAAGCGCAACGCGCTGGTGCGCAAGATGCCCGCGGTCGAAACGCTGGGCTGCACGAGCGTGATTTGCACCGACAAGACCGGCACCCTGACCAAGGGCGAAATGACTGTACGAAAATTGCATTGTGGCGGCCGTACGGTCGAAGTCAGCGGCGCAGGCTATTCCCCCGCAGGCGGTTTCGGCGAGCCGACGGTCGATCCTGGACTGCAGCTGCTGCTCAAGGCCGGGGTGCTTGCGAGCGACGCCGTGATCGGGCAGGACGGCGCGCGCTGGTTCGTCAAGGGCGACCCCACGGAGGGTGCGCTCGTGGTCGTCGCCGCCAAGGGCGGGCTAAAGACGGAGGAAACGCGGAAGAGCGCCCCGCGCATAGAGGAGTTCCCGTTCAGTTCCGAGCGCAAGCGCATGACCACGATCCATGCAATGCCGGACGGGCGGTTCATCGCTTTCGTGAAAGGTGCGCCCGAAGTGGTGCTCGAGCGGTGTGTTTCGGTCCAGAGCGGCGCGGCGGCGGTCCCGCTCGATGCCGGCGAGAGGAGCAGGCTGCTCGCGGTGAACGAGTCGATGGCGAAGGACGCGCTGCGTGTACTGGGCATCGCGTACAAGGAATTGTCGCAGCAGGAACACTACTCCGATGAGCAGGTTGAAAAGGATCTGGTGTTTCTCGGTTACGCGGGCATGATGGATCCGCCGCGCGAGGAGGCCTTGGAGGCGGTAAAGACCTGCCGTCAGGTGAGCATCCGGCCGGTGATGATCACCGGCGACCACAAGCTCACCGCGGTCGCGGTTGCCAGGGAAATCGGCATTTTTCGCGAGGGCGATGAAGTCCTCACCGGCGAACAACTCGCCGAGATGGACGAGGCGGCGCTCGCGGCCATCGTGGAGAAGGTGACTGTCTACGCGCGCGTTTCGCCGATGGATAAGCTCAAGATCGTGCGCGCCTGGAAGGCCAAGGGACATGTGGTCGCGATGACCGGCGACGGGGTGAACGACGCTCCGGCGCTAAAGCACGCCGACATCGGCATAGCGATGGGCATCACCGGGACCGATGTCGCCAAGGAAGCGGCAGACATCGTGCTCGCCGATGACAATTTCGCCACTATCGTGAAGGCAATCGAGCGCGGCCGCTGGATCTACGACAACATCCAGAAGTACCTGACCTATCTGCTGCGCGCGAACATCACGGAGGTCGTGGTGCTCGGCGGCGTGGTGATGTACCTCGGGCCCGCGTACCTGCCGCTGCTGCCGGCGGCGATTCTTTACATCAACTTGGCCAGCGACGGTCTGCCGGCACTGGCACTGGGCATCTCGCCACCCGACAAGGACATCATGCAGCGGCCGCCACGCAATCCGAAGGAAAGCGTGTTCTCGTTCGAAGTCCGAACCTTCATCCTGTTCGGGGCCATCATCGAATGCCCGATCTTCCTGTGGGTGTTTTTCTACGACCTGGATAACATCGAAGTCGCACGCACTGAGATTTTCCTGATGTTCGTGATCATCGAGCTGATCCTGGCGATGAACTTCCGCTCATTGCGCTACAGCGTCTTCGAGGCGCCTCCGCACAAGTGGCTGCTGATCGCAATCGGCTGGGAGCTGGTGCTGATAGTGGTCCTGATCCAGTTTGACGCCGTGCGCGAGGCGTTCGGAATCAACATGCCGACGCTCGCGGACGTGGGATTCGTGGTGGCGCTGGGTGTGGGCGTTTTCATCTCGATCGAGCTCCTCAAGGCGGCGCTGCGCAGGCGGTATGCGTCGCAGATCGCCCTGGGCCAGGCGGGATAAGGCCAGGCTGCTCGCCGGGTTCAGGCAGGGGTGCGACGGCGCAGCGGCGCGCGTGCGGCTCAGCGACTCGCCTTGACGATCTGCTCGCGCAACTCGTCGTAGCTCTGCGTGACCGGAAACTGCGGGAACTCGGCGATCACGTTCGCAGGCGGGCGGAACAGGATGCCCGCGTGAGCCTCGGCGAGCATGGTCGTGTCGTTGTAGGAATCGCCCACGGCGATGGTGTGGAAGTTGAGCGCCCTGAAGGCCTTCACGGACTCGCGTTTCTGGTCGCGCATGCGCAGCCGGTAGTCGCGCACGCGGCCGCCCGCATCCACCACGAGATCGTGGCAAAAGAGCGTCGGGTAGCCGAGCTGGCGCATCAGCGGCGCGGCGAACTCGTAGTAGCTGTCCGACAAGATCATCACCTGGCAATAGCCGCGCAGCCAGTCGAGGAATACACGCGCGCCGTCGAGCGGCCGCATTTCCCCGATCACCTTCTGGATGTCGGGCAGTCCCAGCCCTTTGCGGTCCAGGATCTCGATGCGCCCCCGCATCAGCTTGTCGTAATCGGGTTCGTCGCGGGTGGTCTTCGACAGCTCCGGGATACCCGTTCGTCCGGAGAATTCGATCCAGATCTCCGGAACCAGCACGCCTTCGAGGTCCAGGCAAACGATTTGCAATCGAGTCTCCAAAATTCGAGGTTCATATCCGCAAGGCCGCAGCCTCGTTCGGCGCGCGGCATTGTAATGCAGAAGCGTGAATTAATCAGTTCTATTACCCCATTCACGTATCGAATGAAGATTCGGCAAGGCGCCCTAATATAATGGTGTTGCTGCAGCGCAGCAACCAAACCAACATCGATGCGACTCCCGATCTACCAGATAGCACAAAGCGACGCCATCCCGTCCGGGGCGCAGTACGACGGCTCCGGTCGCCTGCCATGATAGAATTCGCCGCGTCGCGGACGAGTCGGCCCTTCGCGGCCCGAATCGCCGCATTGCCACCGATCCCGCCGACACGATTCCGAACCCCTGATGCCCTCACCAGCCAGCCCGACCGACGCACCGCAGCGATCCCGCTTCAGCTGGACCTACTTCGCGTCGCCGGCGACGTTCTATCCGCTCGCCGGCGCGATGATCCCGTGGTTTGCCGCCGCGGCCGCGCTGCTGTGCGCCGCGGGGCTCTATGTCGGCTTTTTCGTCGCCCCGACCGACGCGACCCAAGGCGAGTCCTATCGCATCATATTCATCCACGTCGGCGCGGCGTGGATGTCGATGTTCCTGTACGTGGTGATGGCGTTCTGGGCGGTCATCGGGCTGGCATGGAACACCCGCCTCGCGGCGATGATGGCCAGCGCGATCGCCCCCACCGGCGCGCTGTTCACGTTCCTTGCGCTATGGACTGGCGCGCTCTGGGGCAAGCCGACATGGGGAACCTGGTGGGTGTGGGATGCGCGCCTGACTTCGGAACTTATTCTGCTTTTTCTGTACATAGGGTTCATGGCGCTGCAGGCCGCAATCGACGACCCCCGCCGCGCCGACCGGGCCGGCGCAGTGCTCGCCATCGTCGGCGTGATCAACGTGCCGGTGATCTATTTCTCCGTCCAGTGGTGGAACACGCTGCACCAGGGCGCATCGGTGAGCGTGAGCCGCGCGCCCAGCATGGCCGCCACGATGTTCCTGGGCATGATCCTGTTCGCGCTCGGGTTCTGGATGTACAGCATCGCCGCAGCGCTCGCCCGTGCACGCTCGATCATGCTCGAGCGCGAGCGGCGCACCGACTGGGTCGTCAGCGAAGTGCGGAAGGCAACATGAACTGGGGCAGCTTCGAAGCGTTCGTCGCAATGGGCGGCTATGGCCTGTACGTGTGGGGCTCGTACCTCGTCACGGCGGCCGGTCTTGCCATCGAGATCGCGCTGCTCGTTGCGCGCAGGCGGCGCACGCTGCGCATGCTGGCACGCCTACACGGAGCGGAAAGACCATGAAACCACGTCATAAGAAATTCATCGCGATCGCAGCGGGCGTCGCCGGCCTGGGACTGGCGGTGGGCCTGGTTCTTTCTGCGTTCCAGAAGAACCTGGTGTTTTTTTTCACGCCTTCGCAGGTGGCAGCGAAGGAAGCGCCGGTCGGACGCAGTTTCCGCATCGGGGGCCTGGTGGAGACCGGCAGCGTGAAACGCGAGCCGGACGGGGTCACGGTGCGCTTTATCGTGACCGACACCGCCAATAGCATGCCGGTGGAATTCCGCGGCCCGCTGCCCGACCTGTTCAAGGAAGGCAAGGGCGTCGTCGCGCAGGGCAAGCTCACCGACGCGGGCCTGTTCCAGGCGAGCGAGGTGCTGGCCAAGCACGACGAGAACTACATGCCCCCGGAGGCCGCCGAGGCGTTGAAGAAGGCGCACAGCGAAAATTCCACGGCCACGCTCACCATGGGCAAGGGAGCGGGCAAGTGATCCCCGAAATCGGGCAGCTGGCGCTGATCCTGGCGCTGGGCCTGGCGCTGGTGCAGGGCAGTCTGCCGATCATCGGCGCCGCCAAGCGGCGCCTCGCCTGGATGGCGATTGCAAGTCCTGCGGCGCAGGGCCAGTTCGTTTTCGTCGCCATCGCGTTGGCGTGCCTGGCGTGGTCCTTCGTCTCCAATGATTTCTCGGTGCAGAACGTGGCGACCAACTCCAACTCGAAGCTGCCGCTTGCCTACCGGTTTTCGGCCACTTGGGGCAGCCACGAGGGATCGCTGCTGCTGTGGGCGTTCATGCTCGGCCTGTGGACCACGGCGGTCACGATTTTCGGCCGCCGCCTGCCGCGCGAGATGCGCGCGCGCGTGCTGGGCGTGCTCGGCCTGGTGAGCTGCGGATTCCTGCTGTTCATGCTGCTCACCTCCAATCCGTTCGACCGGCTGTTCCCGATTCCCGCCGACGGCCGCGACCTGAATCCGCTGCTGCAGGACCCGGGCATGGTGATCCACCCGCCGATGCTCTACATGGGCTACGTTGGCTTCTCGGTCGCCTTCGCGTTCGCGCTGGCGGCCTTGATCGAAGGTAGGCTGGACGCGGCGTGGGCGCGCTGGACCCGGCCCTGGACCACGCTCGCGTGGACCTTCCTCACCCTCGGGGTTGCGCTCGGGAGTTTCTGGGCCTACTACGAACTCGGGTGGGGCGGCTGGTGGTTCTGGGATCCGGTCGAGAACGCCTCGTTCATGCCTTGGCTGGTGGGCACCGCGCTGATGCATTCGCTCGCGGTCACGGAAAAGCGCGGCGCGTTCAAGGGCTGGACCGTGCTGCTCGCGATCCTCGCTTTCTCGCTCAGCCTCCTCGGAACCTTCCTGGTGCGCTCGGGCGTGCTGACCTCGGTGCACGCGTTCGCGACCGACCCCCGGCGCGGTATTTTCATACTCATCTTCCTGGGCATCGTCGTCGGCGGCTCGCTTGCGCTGTTCGCCGCGCGCGCGCCGCGCCTCGGCCTGGGCGGGGCCTTCGAACTGGTTTCGCGCGAGACCATGCTGCTGGTGAACAACGTGCTGCTGCTGGTCGCCGCCGCCGCGGTGCTGCTGGGCACGCTCTACCCGCTGGTGCTCGATGCGCTGGGACTGGGCAAGATCTCCGTCGGTCCGCCCTATTTCGAGACCGTGTTCGTTCCGGTGATGGCCCTCGCGGTGCTGCTGCTCGGCGTCGGGCCCATCGCGCGCTGGAAAAGCAACCGCGTGCCCGAACTCGTCGCGCGCCTGCGCTGGGCGGCGCTGGCCAGCGTGGTCGCCGCCGGGCTCCTCCCCCTCCTCATCGGCCGCTGGAGCGCGCTCATCGCATTCGGCCTGCTGCTCGCATGCTGGATCGTGGCGAGTTGCGCGGTCGAGCTGCTGGGCTGGGTGCGCCAAGACGTCGCGGGAGGATCGGCGTGGTCGCGGCTGCGCAGGCTTCCGCGCGCGCACGCGGGCATGCTGGTCGCGCATTTCGGCGTGGCCGTATTCATCGCCGGGGTGACGATGGTGAAGGGCTACGAGATCGACACCGACGTGAAGCTCCACATCGGTGAGGCCACCGAGGTCGCCGGCTACCGCTTCCGCCTGGCGGCGGTCCAGGATGTCACGGGGCCGAACTACGTCGCCGCGCGCGGCACCATCGAAGTGACGCGCGCGGGAGAGCAGTACACCACCCTGTATCCTGAAAAGCGGACGTACACCGTGCAGAACTTGCCGATGACCGAGTCTGCCATCGACTACGGATTCTTCCGCCATCTCTACGTCGCGCTGGGCGAGCCGCTGCCGGACAAGGCCTGGCTGGTGCGCGTGCACTACAAGCCCCTGATCGCGTGGATCTGGTACGGCTGCCTGCTGATGGCCTTCGGCGGCGTGCTCGCCGCGAGCGACCGGCGCTACCGCAGCGCCGCGAAGGCCGCGCGGGCCGGCGCGATTGCGGGCGCGCGTGCGGCATAACGCATCGGCCATGAACCGCTACCTACCCCTGGCGATTTTCGTCGTGATCGCCGTGTTCCTCGGCATCGGCCTGTACCTGGACCCGCGCGAGGTGCCCTCGCCGCTGATCGACAAGCCCGCGCCGGCGTTTTCGCTGCCGCAACTGCAACAGCCCGAGAAGACGTTCTCGCGCGACGACATGAAGGGCAAGGTGTGGCTGCTCAACGTCTGGGCGTCCTGGTGCGTGGCCTGCCGCGAGGAGCATCCGGTGCTGGTCGAACTGGCCCGCTCCAAGGTGGTGCCTCTCATCGGGCTCAACTACAAGGACGAGCGCAAGGACGGCCTGAGGTGGCTTGCCCAGTTCGGCGATCCCTACGATCTCTCCGCGTACGACTACAACGGTCGCATCGGGATCGATTACGGCGTCTACGGCGTGCCGGAGACGTTTCTGATCGACAAGAAAGGCATCATCCGCTACAAGCGCATCGGCGTGGTCACTCCCGAGATTGTGCGCGACAAGATTCTCCCCCTGGTGCGAGAACTGAACGGCAATGCGTAATCTCATCCTGGTCGCGTTGATCGCGATATTCACATTGGGCGGCACTGCGCGCGCTGCCGAATCTTTGACCACCGAATCCGCGCTGGAAAAGCGCGTCACCACGCTTGCGCAGGACCTGCGCTGCCTGGTGTGCCAGAACCAGACCATCGCCGACTCGAATGCCCCGCTCGCGATCGACCTGAAAAATCAGATCCGGGAGAAAATCGGACAGGGCATGAGCAACGACCAGATCGTCGACTACATGGTGCAGCGCTATGGCGACTTCGTGCTCTACCGCCCGCCTGTCAAGGCCACCACCATCGCGCTGTGGTTCGGTCCCGCGGCGATCCTGCTGCTCGGGCTGGTCGTGCTGTTCCGCTACCTCGCGCGCCGGCGAAGGGAGCAGCCCGCCGACGTCCCGCTTACCGATGCCGAGAGCGAACGCGCCCGGGCGTTGCTGGGCACCACGGACAAGGACTCCCAGTGACGGTGTTTCTGGCGCTTGCCGCCGTGATGATGACCGGCGCGTTGCTGGTCGTGCTGCCGCCGCTGCTGGCGCGGCGCGAGGCCGAGACCTCGGACCGGGGCGCCGCCAATATCGAACTGCTGCGCCGGGCGCTCGAGGACAACGATGCCGAACTGCGCGCGGGCGCGATCGACCGCGGTCAGTGGGAAAGCGCCAGGCGCGAAATCGAGCGGCGCGCCGTCGAGGAGAGCCAGGTCACGGACGGCGAGCGGCCCGCGCTGGCCGCGCGCAGCCCGCGCATCGCCTTGCTGCTCGCGGTCGTGCTGCCGATGGCGGCGATCGCCATGTACATCGTACTGGGAGAGCCGCGCGCGCTATCGGGCAGGCCGCCGGCCGCGCAAGCCGCCGCCGGGCATGCGGCGGAAAACGAGCAGATGCTGGCGATGGCCGACAGTTTGGCGAAAAGGCTCAACGCTGCGCCCGAGGATGGCGAAGGCTGGGCGATGCTCGGACGAACCTACGCCTATGTCGGTCGGCTCCAGGATGCGCTGAACGCGTTCGAAGAGGCCATCAAGCGGCGTCCCGACGACGCCCGCCTGCTGGCGGATTATGCGGATGTCTATGCCGGCGCCAGGGGCGGCGGCAGCCTCGCGGGCGAACCGGAGAAACTGCTCAAGCGCGCGCTCGCGCTGGATCCGAATCAGCCCAAGGCCCTCGCCCTTGCGGGCACCATCGCATTCCAGAAAAAGGATTTCGCGACCGCGGCCCGGGACTGGGAACGCGCGCTTGCCGTGCTGCCGCAGGACAGCGAATTCGCGAAGCAGATCACAGCGGGCCTTGCCGAAGCCCGCGCAGCGCTCGGTCAGACGCAGCCCAAGTCGGCCGCGGCGCCGGTCGCGGCGAACGCGACCTCCGTCAGCGGCACCGTGACGATCACGCCGGCGCTCGCACGACGCGCCTCGCCGGATGACACGCTGTTTGTGTTCGCGCGTGCACCGGAGGGCGCAGGCCCGCCGATTGCGGTCTTACGCGCCCGTGTCAAGGAACTGCCGCTCAAGTTCACGCTCGACGACTCGATGGCGATGAGCCCGGACAACACCCTGTCGCGCGCGACGCGCGTGGTCATCACCGCGCGCGTCGCCAAATCCGGCGGCGTCGTTCCGCAGCCGGGCGACCTCGAAGGCGCAAGCAAGCCCGTCGCCCCGGGCGCCTCCGGCGTCGCGGTACTCATCGACAAGGCGC
>Ga0155954_1227_pt2 | contig 12305 bp, 8 predicted proteins | sample RifCSPlowO2_02_FD_107608 | JGI IMG/M metagenome (GOLD analysis project Ga0155954, IMG submission 107608) | Betaproteobacteria bacterium RIFCSPLOWO2_02_FULL_65_20
TACTTCCGGCCGTCAGCGTAGACCCAAAGGTAGAGACCCCTGCCGTCATGTAGTTTGCGAATCAACTTGCCCTTGCTGGTGGCGTTGTTGCACTCCCTATCGCTGAGAAGATTGAGCTTGGTCGCCATGTGGTAACTCTCCGCATGAAAAAGCTAGTTACCACACTCTTTACCACACCTAGGCGCCGGATGCAATAGGAGCCTTTTGGACGGCTCCGGACAACTTTCTAGAGGGGGAATCAGGATCCGGTTGGAATTTCTGGACTTACTTGGACCCTGTTGAACGTGAACTTGGCGGAGAGGGTGGGATTCGAACCCACGATACGCTTGCACGTATTCCGGTTTTCGAGACCGGCCCGTTCAACCACTCTGGCACCTCTCCGACGGCGCGCATTCTACCATTCGCGACCGCCGTCCGCAGCCGCGCTGCGCGCCACTTATACCCTGAGCACGATCTTGCCGCGCGCGTGGCCGCCCTCCGACAGCGCGTAGGCCTCGCGCGCCTCGGCAAGCGCGAACACCCTTCCGACCTGCGGCCGGATGAAACCTGCCGCCGCCCATTCCAGCAGCTTCGCCAGCCGCGCCGTCGAGGCGCGGATTTCCGCCCGCACCACCCGCACGTCGTCGCGCGGCGGCGTCGGGTCGACGGGGGCCGCGGTCAGACGCACGAGCAATCCCCCCGGCTTGAGCGCCGCGAAGGAGCGCCGGTGGACCTCGCCGCCGATCGAGTCGAGCACCACATCGCACCCGAGCGCCACCGATTCGAATTGCTCGCGTGTGTAATCGATGACCCGGTGCGCGCCGAGCGATGCGCAATATTCGGCGTTGGCGCTGCCGCAGGTGGCGAGCACTTCGGCCCCCATGTGCCGCGCAATCTGGATCGCCAGGCCGCCCACGCCGCCCGCGCCGGCATGGATCAGCACCCGTTGTCCAGGCTGCAGCGCCGCGATTTCCACCAGCGGAATCCACGCGCTCATGCCACTCACGCCCAGGCAGGCCGCATCTGCCGCCGCCAGCGGCGCGGGCACCGGCGCCGCCATGGCGCCGGACACCAGCGTGAATTCGGCATGGGTCCCGTCACGCAGCGTGTCGGCCACCGCGAGCACCCGCTCGCCCAACGAGAAACCTTCGCATCCCTGGCCCAGTCCCACCACGGTGCCGACGCAGTCCCTGCCGAGCACCCGCGGAAACGCGAGCGGATGCGCCTCCTGCAGCAGCCCTGCGCGTATTTTCCAGTCGGCCGGGTTGACGCCTGCGACCTCGACCCGCAGCAGCAGTTCACCCGGGCCGGGGCGGGGCACGGCGATGTTTTCCAGGCGCATCGCCTCCGCGCCGCCGTAGCCGCGGATCACCCAGGCCTGCATGGTTTGTGGAATTGGATTCATCGGTTCCTCAATGCGAATGTTACCCGCGGGCACCACCGCACGCCAACGCGCGTACCGGCCGGCCGGGCGCCGCGGGTCGAAGATCGCTAGAATGTGGTCTGGGGTCGGTGAGTGTGCCGGCACTGCCGGTTGGCGTCCGATGACTCGGGTGTTGACGCTATTGGTGAAGACTTACCGATGTCTCCCGATTTTGGGAAGTTGCAACTTCGCAACTTCCCAAAATCGGGAGATCGATAGATACCAAGACCAGGCAAGCCGGCTAAGTATTCACGACATCCACTTTTTCCTCCCAACCTTTCCAGAGACAGGTACATCATGCGCGAAACCCATATCCCCTACGGCGCTTACTGGTCCACGCCCTTCGCTCGCTGGCAGGGCGCGTTTTCCCACCTGCATCCGCTCCAATTCGCCGCGCACGTCGCCAAGGGCGAACTGAAGCGCCGCAACATCGATCCCAAGCGCTTCGATTTCGGCATCCTGGGGATTACAGTCCCCTCCGTGGGCAGCTTCTACGGACTGCCATGGGTCACCGGCATGATCGGCGCGGCGAACGTAGGCGGCCCGACGGTGAATCAGGCCTGCGCCACCTCGGCGCGCTGCCTGCAGATGGCCTCCCAGGAAGTCGCTGACGAAGGCGCGGACTGCGCGCTGGTCGTCACTGCCGACAAGTGCTCCAACGGCCCGCATCTGTACTATCCGAACCCCGGCGGACCGGGCGGCACCGGCGTGCACGAGGACTGCGTGCTGGACAACTTCAACAACGACCCGTTCGCCCACTGCGCCATGATCAATACCGCGGAGAACGTGGCGAAGAAGTTCGGCGTCACCACCGCGCAGCAGCACGAGGTCAAGCTGCGGCGCTACGAACAGTATCAGGACGCCTGCGCGGGCGATCACGCGTTCCAGAAGCGCTACATGGTCCTGCCGTTCGAGGTGCCTGATCCCAGATTCAAGAAGACGGTGAAAACGCTTGCCGGCGACGAAGGCATCCACCCGACCACGGCCGAGGGCCTGGCGGGACTGAAGCCGGTGCTGCCCGAGGGGTCGGTCACCTTCGGCGGCCAGACGCATCCCGCCGACGGCAACTCGGCCGTGGTGGTCACGACCCGCGAGAAAGCCCGCGAGCTGTCGGCGAACCCGAAGATCGAGATCCGGCTGCTCGGCTACGGCCTTGCGCGCGCCGAGGTCGCCCACATGCCCTACGCGCCGATCCCCGCGGCGAAGCGAGCGCTCGAGCGCGCCGGCCTGTCGATCAAGGACATCGACGCCGTCAAGACGCACAATCCGTTCGCCGTCAACGACATCGTGTTCGCGCGCGAAACCGGCTTCGATCTGATGAAAATGAACAACTACGGCTGCTCGCTCATCTGGGGCCATCCGCAGGGGCCCACGGGACTGCGCAGCATCATCGAATTGATCGAGGAACTCGCGCTGCGCGGCGGCGGCCGCGGCCTGTTCACCGGCTGCGCAGCGGGCGATTCGGCGATGGCGGCGGTGCTGGACGTCCGCGACGCGACCTAAGCCTTCGCTTGCCCGCGCGCCAGTTCGCGCAGGGCGTTCTTGTCGGTCTTGTTGACGGTGGTCTTGGGCAGCGACGCGAGGATCGCGACGGGAAACCGTGGTCTGTCCCCTATTTCCCGGGTCCTACTTCATCGGCTCGATCGCGTCCAGGCCGCCCATGTACGAGCGCAGGGCCACCGGAACGTCGATGCCGCCGTCGGCGCGCTGATAGTTCTCCATCACCGCGACCAGCGTGCGGCCCACGGCAAGGCCGGAACCGTTCAGCGTGTGCGCGAGTTCGGGCTTGCCCTTCTCGTTGCGAAACCGCGCCTGCATGCGCCGCGCCTGGAACGCCTCGAAGTTGGAGCAGGAGGAGATCTCGCGGTAGGCGCTCTGCCCCGGCAGCCAGACTTCGATGTCGTAGGTCTTGGCCGCGGAAAAGCCCATGTCCCCGGTGCAAAGCGTCACCACGCGGTACGGAAGTTCGAGCCGATCGAGTATGGTCTCGGCGTGGCCGGTCAGCGCTTCCAGCGCCTCGTAGGACCGCTGCGGATGGCAGATCTGAACCAGCTCCACCTTGTCGAACTGGTGCTGGCGGATCATGCCGCGCGTGTCCTTGCCGTGGGAGCCGGCTTCGCTCCTGAAACACGGCGTATGGCAGACGAACTTCAGCGGCAGTTGATCAAGCGGCACGATCTCGTCGCGCACGATGTTGGTCACCGGGACTTCGGCGGTGGGGATCAGGTACAGCTTGTCGCCGTCGCTTCGCGGGACCGCGAACAGGTCCTCCTCGAATTTCGGCAACTGGCCGGTGCCGCGCATGCTCGCGGCGTTGACGAGGTACGGCGCGTAGATCTCGGTATAGCCGTGTTCCCCGCTATGCACATCGAGCATGAACTGCGCGATCGCCCGGTGCAGCCGCGCAAGGGGCCCTTTCATCAGCGAGAAGCGCGCACCCGCAATCTTGGTTGCCAGCTCGAAATCGAGCAGCCCGAGCCCGCCGCCCACATCCACGTGATCCTTGAGCGGAAAATCGAACGACCGCACAGCGCCGACCCGGCGGACTTCGACGTTTTCTTCAGGCGATGTCCCAAACGGCACACTCTCGTGCGGAACATTTGGAACCAACAGCAGAAAATCCTGAAGTTTGCGCTGAATTTCAGTGAGTTCAGCCTCTCGCTGCTTGAGCTGGCCGCCGAACTCCTGAACCTCCGCCATGATTTCGGCGACCGACTTTTCGTCGCCCCTGGACTTTGCATTTCCGATTTCCTTCGACTTCGCATTGCGCTGCGACTGCAGATACTCCGTGGTTGTTTGGTTGTCCTTCCTTGCAGCCTCAAGTTCCTTGAACATCGCGGTATCAAGCTCGAAACCACGCATCCTGAGCCTGTTTGCGATTCCTTCCAGGTCACCGCGCAGCAATTGTGGATCGAGCATGGGTGCCTCTATTCTTTCGACTTCGCCGCGCGGTCGCGGCTCTTCAGATAGGCGAGCTTTTCGGCGATTTTCGCTTCCAGGCCGCGATCGGTCGGCTGGTACCAGCGCACCTCGGGCATGCCTTCCGGAAAGTAGGTCTCGCCTGCCGCGTGCGCCCCGGGCTCGTCGTGCGCATAGCGGTAATCCTTGCCAAAACCGAGCGATTTCATCAGTCTGGTCGGGGCGTTGCGCAGGTGCAGCGGCACCGGCCGCGACGAATCTTCGGCGACGAAACCGCGCGCCGAATTATACGCGACGTACACCGCGTTCGATTTCGCCGCGCAGGCAAGGTAGATCAGCGCCTGGGCGAGCGCGAGCTCGCCTTCGGGGCTTCCCAGCCGCTCGTAGGTGGCGCAGGCATCGAGGGTGAGCGAGAGCGCGCGCGGATCGGCAAGGCCGATGTCCTCCACCGCCATGCGCACCATCCGCCTGCCCACGTAAAGGGGATCGGCGCCGCCATCGAGCATGCGCACCAGCCAGTAGAGCGACGCGTCGGGGTCGGAACCGCGCACCGATTTGTGCAATGCCGAGATCTGGTCGTAGAACGCGTCCCCGCCCTTGTCGAAGCGCCGCAGGTTGCGCGCCACCGCGTTCTGCACGAAGTCGCCGTCGATCCGCGCGCTGCCCGCGCCTGCCGCAGCCGTCTGGATGAGCTCCAGCAGGTTGAGCAGCCGCCTCGCGTCGCCGTCGGCAAGCCCGATGAGCCGGGTGCGCGCGGCCTCGTCGAATTCCAGTCCCGCCAGCGCCAGCCCCACGGCGCGATCGAACAGCGCGCCCAGTTCGCCCTCGGAGAGGCTGGTCAGCACATACACCGCGGCGCGGGAGAGCAAGGCGCCGATCACTTCGAACGACGGGTTCTCCGTCGTGGCGCCGATGAAGGTGAACAGGCCCTGCTCGACGTATGGCAGGAACGCGTCCTGCTGCGCCTTGTTGAAGCGGTGCACCTCGTCGACGAACAGGATGGTTCGCCGCCCCGATACCGCGAGCGCCTCCTGGGCGCGCTGCACCGCGTCCCTGATGTCCTTGACGCCCGAGAAGGCCGCGGACAGCGCAAGGAACTGGGCGTCGAACGCATCGGCCATGAGCCGGGCGAGCGTGGTCTTGCCCACGCCGGGCGGCCCCCAAAGAATCATCGAATGCGGCTTGCCCGAATCGAAGGCGAGGCGCAGCGGCTTGCCCGGTCCGAGCAGATGCCCCTGTCCGACCACTTGGTCGAGCGAGCGCGGCCGCAGCGCCTCGGCCAGCGGCGCATCCGGCTTCTTCGCCTCGAACAGGTCGGTCGTTGCGCTCATGCGCCGCTCATTCGCCGACGATGTCGGCGCCTTTGGGGGGCGAAAAGCGGAACGTGGAGGGATCGAGCCCGGGATTGCGCGCGAGCGACGTAAAGCGCAGCAGCGTGATCTGGCCGAAGCTGTCGTAGAACTCCATCGCCTCCAGGCCGCCGGAGCCGAAGCCCATGCGCACGCGCTCGAAGCCGCCTTCCTTGTCCCGCGGCACGGCTTCGAGCCACTCCAGGCCGTCCTTTTCGCCCTCGTCCGAGATGCGAAAGGCGCGCATCGCCTCGTTGTTGCCGGCCAGCAGCGCCGCCGGGGTCGAGGTGAGCGCCTGATCCACGCGCCTGACCGTGACCTGCCGCAGATCCTCGTCGTAGATCCATACCCGCGTGCCGTCGCCGACGATGAGCTGCGCATAGGGCTTGACGTAGGTCCACCGGAATTTGCCCGGCCGCTGGAATGCGAGCGTGCCCCTGGACTGCTGCACGATCCGGCCGCCCTGGTCGACGACCTTCTGTTCGAATTCGCCCTTCGCCGATTGGGTGGCCGACAGGAATTGCGCGAATCGATCCAGGCTGGAGGCGAGCACGGCCAACGGCTGCAGCGCAAGCACCGCGCCCACGAGCCAGGCAACGGCACGCCGTGTGGGCATCACTCGGCCTTCGCAGGCACTATCACCTCGCGGTTGCCGTTCGACTGCATCGACGAGACGAGCCCCGAGCGTTCCATCTGTTCGATCAGACGCGCAGCGCGGTTGTAGCCGATGCGCAAATGCCGCTGTACCAGCGAAATCGACGGGCGCCGCGTGCGCAGCACAATCTCGACCGCCTGGTCGTAGAGCGCATCGGATTCGCCGTCTGCGGCCTCGCCTGCGCCGTTCTCGCCGCCTGCGCCGATTTCGGGTTCCTCGAGCACGCTCTCCAGGTACTCCGGCTTGCCCATGGCCTTGAGGTAGTCGACCACCTTGTGCACCTCCTGGTCGGAGACGAACGCACCGTGCACGCGCTGCGGCAGGCCTGCGCCAGGCGGCAGGTACAGCATGTCGCCCTGGCCGAGCAGGGTCTCCGCGCCGTGCTGGTCCAGAATAGTGCGCGAATCGACCTTGCTGGAGACCTGGAACGCGATGCGCGTGGGGATGTTGGCCTTGATCAGCCCGGTGATCACGTCCACCGAAGGACGCTGGGTTGCGAGGATGAGATGCACGCCGGCCGCCCGCGCCTTCTGCGCTAGACGCGCGATCAGCTGCTCGACCTTCTTGCCGGTCACCATCATGAGATCGGCCAGTTCGTCGATCACGACCACGATATAGGGCAGCTTCTCCAGGGGCCGCGCCTCGCCCGATTCGAGGGTGGCCGGGTCCTGCAGCGGATTCCCGGCTTTCTCGGCATCCGCGATCTTGTGGTTGTAGCCCGAGAGGTTGCGCACCCCGAGCCACGACATCACTTTGTAGCGCCGCTCCATTTCGGCCACGCACCAGGTGAGCGCATTGCCTGCCTGCTTCATGTCGGTGACCACCGGGGCGAGCAGGTGCGGGATGTCCTGATAGACCGAGAGCTCGAGCATCTTCGGGTCGACCAGTATCAGGCGCACCTCCCTGGGCTCGGCCTTGTACAGCAGCGACAGGATCATGGCGTTGATCGCCACCGACTTGCCAGAGCCGGTCGTGCCCGCGACCAGCAGATGCGGCATCTTGCTGAGGTCGTTCACCACCGGATTGCCGGCGATGTCCTTTCCGAGCGCAATCGTGAGCGGGGTATGCAGGTCATGATAGGCCTGTGAACTCAGGATGTCGGACAGCCGCACCGTCTGCCGGTGGGGATTCGGCAGTTCCAGTCCCATGCAGGACTTGCCCGGAATCGTTTCGACCACGCGGATGCTGATCACCGACAGCGCCCGCGCAAGATCCTTGGCAAGACTGATGATCTGGCTGCCCTTCACCCCCACCGCCGGTTCGATTTCGTAGCGCGTGATCACCGGTCCCGGGTAGGCCGCCAGCACCTTCGCCTGGACCCCGAAATCGCCCAGCTTCTTCTCGATGAGGCGCGAGGTGTACTCGAGCGTCTCGGGGGAAAGCCGCTCGACGCCGCCCGGTGCCTCGTCCAGCAGGTTGAGCGGCGGCAGCGGCGTGTCGGGCAGGTCGTGGAAAAGCTGAACCTGCTTTTCCTTCTGCACGCGCACGGATTTCGCGATTTCGACCACCGCCGGCTCTATCCTGATCGGTTCGTGCTCGACGATGAGTTCGACCCGTTTCTCCTCGACCACCGCCTCCCGCTGTACGGCGGCGATCTCGCCCGCCTTGCGGTCCTGCCAGCCCTGCCAGCAATCGCGCACAAAGCCGTAGCTCCACTCCAGTCCCGCGCCCATCAGCTCCGCAACCGTCAGCCAGGACACGCCGGTGAACAGCGACAGACCGACAGCGCACAGCGTGAGCAGGATCAGCGTCGTCCCGGTGAAGCCGAACGTGGTCCCGAGAAACTGCGCGACCACCGCGCCGATCATTCCTCCCGGCGCAAGCGGCAGCGCGGCCTTCATGGTATGGAAACGCAGCGCTTCGGCCCCGCTGCTCGCCACCAGCAGCACGACGAATCCGGCCAGCGCGATCACGAACGGCCTGTGGTCACTGATCGAACTGCCGTCCAGGCGCCGGTAGCCCCAGATGACCGCGTAGACCAGCAGCATCACCCACCAGCCGGCGGACACGCCGAACAGGTACAGCAGGATATCGGCGAGCCAGGCACCGGCGCGACCGCCGGCGTTGCGGATGACGAGGCTTGCGGTCGAATGCGACCAGCCGGGGTCGGCGCGGTCGAATGTCACCAAGACCAGCGCGAGATAAGCGGCCGCCGCGATCAGGATGAACCATCTTGATTCACGCAGTAGCGCGGCGATCTTTCCGGGCAGGGGGGCTTGGTTCTCTCTCAACTCGCAGTTGTCGCTCTTGGCGGCCTGGCTAGGGTCCATGGACACATGGACGGCCCGCCAGCCGAATGGTGGAATTCTAGTGGGCTGAACCCGGAAAGGCCAGCGCGCTGGTGAGCCAGGCGGCCAACCCGACGGCAAGCAAGATGGCCAACCCGGCGGGTAGCCAGGCGGTTTGCCGGATGGCGTACCAGGTGGTCAGACATCGGTCGGCCGGGTCCGGCGGCAAGCCGGTCGTCGAAACCTCGGACCTGCCCCGCCTGCCACCATACCTCAGGCGTTCAGGCAGGTCGGGGATCACCCCTGCGTGCCCGTCAGCCTCGCGCCAAGCGTCCCCACGCGCCACCGGATCAGTCTATGTCGACGATATTGTCGCGCAGATAAATCGCTTTGCCGCGCACCTCGATGTAGCCCCCAATCTGCAGGTCCTTCATCACCCGACTCACCATTTCCCTCGATGCGCCGATCATCTTGGCGATATCCTGTTTGGCGACCTTCCTGGTCACGACCTGCCGTCCGTCGATCCGTTCGGACATTTCCAGCAACAGGCGGGCCACGCGACCGTACACATCCATCAGCGCGAGACTGCCGATCTTCCTGTCCGCCTCGCGCAGGCGCTTGACCAGGCCACGCATCACCGTCATCGCCATCTCGAAATTTTCCAAGAGGCATTTTCTGAAATCGCGTTTCGACAGCACCAGAAGTTCGCACGGCTCAAGGCTGATGACGCTCGCAGACCTCGTGCTGTCGTCGATCAGTCCCATTTCCCCGAAGTACTCACTGGGGCCGAGCATGGAAAGGATGACCTCGCGCCCTTCGTCATCGCTCATCATGACCTTGAGCCTGCCCGAAATCACTACGTAGAGCGAATCCGTTTCGTCGCCGTCCGCGATGATCGTCGTGTTGCGTGGAAAACTCCTGCGGCTCACGACGTTTGTGAGCACGGAGAGTTGATTCTCCTGCAACATCGCGAAAAGCGGAACGTTCCGAAGCAGCAGCATCGAAACGCTTGCGTGCGCAATCATGGCTGATCCTCCCTAGTATCGCTATGGTACCAAAACCCGGAGGTCCCCAGACAGATCGATCCGGTGAGGTTGATATCCCCTTTACCGAACGTCCTGAAATGGGGTGAAACAGCAACGGGGGGCGGACTCCCGCTCCGCCAGACACTTTCCATGCGTCTCTCTGCCTTTTCACACCGGTCGTTCCATCGATCGCTGAGACTATCCCGGCCGCACTTCGTACACCACTTCCAGGGACGCGAACATAACGGCGTTTGACATGCATTGGACCGAGAGGAATACAATTCACGGCGGGCGGCAGACGGCAAGGGGAATTCCGGTGAAAGCGATGTCGGTTCTACGGACAGTCGGCGGGTGCGGCAGTTTGCTGTTTTCCTTGCTTTTCGCGGTTTCAGCGGGATCGCAGGAAATCCCCCGGTTTGATATCCGAGCCTTCAGGGTCGAGGGCAACTCCATTCTGCCGCAAGCCACCGTAGACGCACTGGTCAAGCCGTTTACGGGGGCCGGGAAGGACTTTGGCGATATACAGAACGCGTCCGAGGCACTCGAGCGGGCATACGCGGACCACGGCTATACCACCGTATCCGTGCTGCTTCCGGAGCAGAGCCTGGATAGCGGCGAGGTGCGGCTTCGCGTTATCGAAGGGCGCATCCGCTCGGTCAAGGTCGAGGGCGCCACGTTCTTCGACAATCAGAATATCCGCGCCAGTCTTCCCGGGTTGAAGGAAGGCGCGATCCCGATCATGGACGACCTGTCGGCGAGCCTGCGCGTGGCGAACGAACATCCGATGAAGAAGATCAGCCTGCGCCTTGCTTCCGGTGACAGGGAAGAGGACCTCGATGCCACGATTGCTGTCACTGACGACAGGCCATGGCGCGCCGGGGTCACGCTCGACAACACCGGCACTGAGCAGACCGGTCGCCGGCGGTTGGGCTTCATCTGGCAGCACGGCAATCTGTTCGGACGCGATCACCAGCTTTCCCTGCAATACCAGACATCGCCCGAGAGGTTCCGCGACGTTTCCATTTCCGCCGCGTCGTACCGGATTCCGCTGTACGCGCTCGGCGATAGCATCGACTTCATCGCGACGAATTCCGACGTCAACGTTGGCACTGTGGTGGCAGGTCCGATTTCGTTGGCGGTCACTGGCAAAGGTTCGGCTTTTGGGGTCCGCTACAATTGGAACCTGAAGCGGCGCGAAAGCTACGAACACCAAGTCGTGTTCGGACTGGACGAAAAAGCCTTGAAAAACAGCCTATTGGCCTCGGGGGAGGAATTCGGCAACAACGTCACGGTCCGTCCCCTCACCATCACCTACAACGGGCGCTGGGTGCAGCCGGGGGAAGAGACCGGCTATTTCGTGTCGCTCGCGCGCAACCTGCCGGGAGGCAAGAACGCGGGTCAGGACTCGATCACTCTGGCGCGCGTGGATGCGCCGGCCGGCTTCCAGATTCTGCGCGGCGGGCTCAACCTGAACCGCGAATTCGCTGACGATTGGCAGTGGCGTTTGGGGTTGAGTGCGCAGTGGGCGAGGTCGCCGCTGGTTCCCGGAGAGCAGTTCGGCTTGGGCGGCAGCGCTTCGGTGAGGGGCTTCGAAGAGCGCGAATTCTCCAACGACAAGGGTTTCCAAGGGAATGTTGAAGTGTATTCCCCCGACCTTTGCCTGCCCATGGGCGCAAACTGCCGCGTGCTCGCGTTCTACGACTTCGGTGCGCTGAGCCGCAATCAACCGCTGCCCGGCGAGTCTGCGAGCGAACATCTGGCAAGCGCTGGCATCGGGGCGCGTTATATCCTCGGCAAGCGCCTGACGCTCCAGGCCGATGTCGCCCAGGTGGTCGATTCGGGCGCGAACTCGAACATGAGCCGCGGCGCCTGGAAGGTGCACGCCCGCATCGCATTGCTGTTCTGAGCCTTGGGGGGACGCAGGGCGGGGGCTCTGGGGCCATAACTATTTGGCCAAGTGCGACTTATTCAACATATTCGGGTCGGTTTTTGCGCTAACCTAACATATAATAAATTTTGGCGGTTTCCGGGTGGGAGACTATGAAAAACGGAGCGCGTTCGAATTCGAGAGAATGCCACCGCCTGCGAGCGGTTGCGGTCGCGGTGTCCGCGGCCCTTGCTGCGTCGGCTGCATGGGCGTTGCCGGCGGGCCCGCAGGTCGTGGTGGGCAACGCTGTCTTTTCGCAGCAGGCCGGCGCCCTGACGGTTAGCAATACGCCGGGCACGATCATCAACTGGCGCGGTTTTTCCATCGGTGCCAACGAGGCCACCCGGTTCATCCAGCAGTCGGCCCAAAGCGGCGTCCTCAATCGCGTTCTGGGCCCGGACGCCTCGTCGATTCTCGGGGTGCTGCAGTCCAACGGACGCGTCTGGCTGGTGAACCCGAATGGGGTCGTTTTCGGGCCTTCGGCACGCATCGACGTACAGGGCTTGGTCGCCTCGACGCTTACGGTTTCGGATAGCGATTTCGTCGCGGGAAGACAGAACTTTCGGGCCGGCGCGGTAGCCGGCGGCATCCGCAATCAGGGCGAGATCAACACGCCGCGGGGCGGCAGAGTCTATCTGGTCGCAGCCGACATCGAAAACTCGGGGATCGTCAATTCGCCCGCGGGTGACGTCATTCTGGCGGCGGGCCGCGAGGTATCCCTGGTCGAGGCAACGCGTCCGGATGTCCAGATGGTGGTCTATGCACCGACCGACAGAGTCGTAAATCTCGGCCAGATCCTC
>Ga0155954_1070_pt2 | contig 12280 bp, 12 predicted proteins | sample RifCSPlowO2_02_FD_107608 | JGI IMG/M metagenome (GOLD analysis project Ga0155954, IMG submission 107608) | Betaproteobacteria bacterium RIFCSPLOWO2_02_FULL_65_20
GCTCGCCTTGAGCTTGGCGTGGATTTTCGCCAGCGCGGGCTCGAGCGGCTGGAACACGCCGGCTGATTTGTCCCCGCCGCGGAACAGCGTCGCATGGCCGCCCGCGCGCCGCGCCGCCTCGCGCAGGACGCGCGCATCGGCGTGGGTCGCAAGCCAGCGCAGCGCCCCGCCCCATTCGATCAGCTGCGCCCCCGGCAGTGCGAGCGGCGGCGCATTCGATGGCACCGAGAGCCGCCAAAGCGGGATATCACCGCGAAAGAACGGGTCCGTGTGCTCGCGCACGCCCGACCAGTAGGCGCGCGCCTCGCCGTCCCCGACGCGCCCGCCGCCCAGCTTCTCGCATGCCGCACGCACGGCCGCCGCGGCGCCCGACAGGCGCAGGGCCAGCTCGCTGCCGGTCCAGGCGCTGGCCGAAATCGGAAGCGGGCGCCCGGCCCAGCGGTTGAGCGCTTCGATCGCCTTGTCCTCGGGCATCTCGAACCTGAGCGTCGTCTCGGCCACCGGCAGCGGCAGCACCTTGAGCGAGGCGTCCAGAATCAACCCGAGCGTGCCCATCGATCCGGCAACGAGGCGCGACACGTCGTAGCCGGCGACGTTCTTCATCACCGTGCCGCCGAAGCGCAGCACCCTGGCGCGCGCATCCATGATCGTGACGCCCAGAACAAAGTCCCGCACCGCGCCCGCCGCTGCGCGCCGCGGCCCGGACAGCCCTGCCGCCAGCATGCCGCCGACCGTCGCGCCAGCACCGAAATAGGGCGGCTCGAAGGCGAGCATCTGCCGGTTCGCGTGCAATGCGGCCTCGAGCTCCGCAAGCCCCGTGCCGCAGTTCGCCGTGACCACGAGTTCCGTGGGCTCGTAGGCGGTCACGCCGGCGCAAGCGCGCGTGTCGAGCACCTCGCCTTCGAAAGACTGCCCGTAGAAATCCTTGGTGCCGCCGCCGCGCAGGCGCAGCGGGCGGCTCTGCGAAGCCGCGCGGATCGTCTCGGAAAAGAATTTCAGCGCGTCGCTCACCGTCAGAACCGCTCCAGCCCGGGGAACGGAAGATCGGCGCCGCGCACGTGCATCTTCCCGAACTCGGCGCAGCGGTGCAGCGTCGGGATGTTCTTGCCCGGGTTGAGCAGTTCCTTCGGATCGAAGGCGCGCTTCACGGCGCGGAACTGCTCCAGCTCGTCGGGGCTGAACTGCACGCACATCTGGTTGATCTTCTCGATGCCGACGCCGTGCTCGCCGGTGATCGTGCCGCCCACCTCGATGCACTTCTCCAGCACCTCGGCGGCGAACGCCTCGGTGCGGCGCAGCTCATCCGGATCGTTCGCGTCGAACAGGATCAGCGGGTGCAGGTTGCCGTCCCCGGCGTGAAACACGTTCGGACAGCGCAGGCCGTATTTCGCCTCGAGCGCCGCGATGAAGCGCAGCATCTCGGCCAGGCGCTTGCGCGGAATCGTGCCGTCCATGCAGTAGTAGTCCGGCGAAATTCGCCCCATCGCCGCAAACGCCGCCTTGCGTCCGGACCAGAACTTCAGCCGCTCGGCCTCGTTCCGCGAAACCCGGAAATCGTAGGCGCCCGCGCCGCGCAGCACCTCGGTCATGCGCGCGATCTCCTCCTCGACTTCCTCCGGGGTGCCGTCGGATTCGCACAGCAGCAGCGCGGCAGCATTCAGGTCGTAGCCGGCATGCACGTATTCCTCGACCGCGCGCGTGGCCGCCCGGTCCATCATCTCCAGGCCGGCCGGGATGATCCCGGCGGCGATCATCGCCGCGACCGCCGTGCCGGACCGCTCCACGTCGTCGAACGCCGCGAGTATCACCCTCGCCGCCTCCGGCGCGGGGACCAGCTTGACGGTGATCTCGGTGGTCACCGCGAGCATGCCCTCCGAACCGGTGACCAGCGCCAGCAGGTCGTATCCCGGCGCATCCAGCGCCTCGGAACCGAATTCGACCACCTCGCCCTCGATGGTGACGCCGCGCACGCGCAGCACGTTGTGCACCGTGAGCCCGTACTTCAGGCAGTGCACGCCGCCTGCGTTCTCGGCGACGTTGCCGCCGATGCTGCAGGCGATCTGCGAGGACGGATCCGGCGCGTAATACAGGCCGTAGGGGGCCGCCGCTTCGGTGATGGCGAGGTTGCGCACCCCAGGCTGCACGCGCGCGACGCGCGCCACCGGATCGACGGCCAGGATGCGCTTCATTTTGGAGAGCGACAGCAGCACGCCGTTCGCCATCGGCAGCGCGCCGCCCGATAGCCCGGTGCCCGCGCCGCGCGCGACCACCGGCACGCCCAGCTCGAAGCAGGCGCGCAGCGCGTGGCGCACCTGCTCCTCGTTCTCCGGCAGCGCCACGACCCCCGGCAGCTCGCGGTAGGCGGAGAGCCCGTCGCACTCGTAGGGCCGCATATCCTCCGCATCGAACAGCACGCACGCCTCGGGCAGGGCCAGGCGCAGGCGGCCGATGACCTGCGCGCGCTTCAGGAACGCCGTGCCGGTGATCGGCATGTTCATGGTGAGTTGCCTCGTTCTGTCCAAGACGGCATGGCCGATGCCAAGCACAGGTGCTCATCAATGCACCATCCCACATCTCCCGATTTTGGGACGTTGCGCAGTTGCAACGTCCCAAAATCGGGAGACCGGAATGAACCCAGAATCCTCACCAGGTCGGTCAGCATTTGAGCGGGCGACAACCGGCTATACCGCTGCGGCCTGGCCGAGGTACGGCCGCAGCCAGCCCAGCCCGTCCTCGGTGCGGCCCACCGGCGTGTATTCGCAGCCTATCCAGCCCTGGTAGCCGATGCGGTCGATGCGTTCGAACAGGAAGGGGTAGTTGATTTCGCCCGTTCCCGGCTCATGGCGATCGGGCGCGTCGGCGATCTGCATGTGGCCGATGCGCGCGATATTCGCCTCGATGGTCGCAGCCAGGTCGCCTTCCATGATCTGCATGTGGTACACGTCGTACTGCAGCTTCAGGTTTGCCGAGTGCGCCTCGTCCATCAGCGCGAGCGCCTGAGCGCTGTTGCGCAGGTAGAACCCGGGCATCGAGCGCGTGTTGACCGGTTCGACGAGCAGCGTGATGCCCTCGCGCCCGAGCTCGCCCGCCGCATAGCGCAGGTTCGACACGAAGGTCTCGCGCAGCGTCTCGGGAGCGGCGCGCGCCGGCGCGATGCCCGACAGGCAATTCACGCGCGTGCAGCCCAGCGCCTTCGCGTATTCGATCGCGCGGCCCACGCCGTCGCGAAACTCGGAGACGCGCGACGGAAGGCAGGCGATGCCGCGCTCGCCCTTGGCCCAGTCGCCGGGCGCGAGATTGAACATCACCACCTCGACGCCGGCTCGGCGCGCGCGGTCCGCGAGTTCGTTCTTGTCCCAGGCGTAGGGAAAGTGGAATTCGACCGCCCGGAATCCGGCGCTCGCGGCTCGCTCGAAGCGCGCGGAAAACTCGACCTCGCCGAACAGATAGCTGAGGTTGGCGCAGAACCTGGGCATGAGCGTCGGGAAACGATACGGAAAGCGGAGTTTAGCGCACTGCCGCGCCTGCCGGCTCGCCCTCAGGCAGCCGCCTGCCTGCCCACGGGGCGCTCGTCGATCGGCAGGTTCACCAGCGTCGCGACCACCGAGAGCGCGATGGCGATGGTCCAGACGAGCTGGTAGGAGCCGGTCGCGTCGTAGAGGTAGCCGCCCATCCAGCCGCCGAAGAAGCTGCCGATCTGGTGTGACAGGTAGACGAATCCGGACAGCGCGGCGAGATGCTTGACGCCGAACATGCCCGCGACCACCCCGTTGGTGAGCGGCACCGTGGCGAGCCAGGTGAAACCGAACACCGACGCGAAGACGTAGACGCTCGCAGGCGTGAGCGGGAACGCGAGCAGCACGACCATGGCCGCACCGCGTACCGCGTACAGGATCGAAAGCAGAGTGGTCTTCGGAAAACGCCCGCCCAGCCAGCCCGCCGCGTAGGAGCCGAAGATGTTGAACAGGCCGATCAGCGCCAGCGCGATGGTTCCGTCCTTCGCCGTGAGCCCCTGGTCGAGCAGGAAGGCCGGAAAATGCAGGCCGATGAACACGATCTGGAAACCGCAGGTGAAATAGCCCGCGGCGAGCAGCCAGAAACCCCGCTGGCCGAACGCCTCGGAGAGCGCCTCGGAGAGCGAGGCGCCACGGCCGGCATGGGCCGAGCCGTAGCCCTGGTCCGCAACCCCGAGCGAGAGCGGAACCATCAGCAACGCGAGCATGGCCATCACCAGCAGCGCGGCGAACCATCCCTGCCAGGAAATGAGCGCCAGCGTCAGAGGCAGGAGCAGGAACTGCCCGAGCGAGCCGGCGGCGCTGCCCACACCGAGCACCATGCTGCGTTTCCCGGGCGGATAAGCGCGTGCGAGGGCCCCGAAGACGATGTTGAACGTCGTGCCGCTCATGCCCAGACCGATCAGCACGCCCACGCCGAGGATGAACAGCAGCGGCGTCGAGGCGGTGGCCATGCACACCAGACCCAGTGCGTAGGCGACGCCGCCCGCGAGCATCACGCGGCCGGCGCCGAACCGGTCGGCCAGCATGCCGGTAAGCGGCTGCGACAGTCCCCAGAGCAGATTCTGCAGCGCGATCGCAAAACCGAACACCTCGCGGCCCCAGCCGTGGTCCATGCTCATCGGCTGCAGGTAAAGGCCGAACCCATGCCGGATCCCGAGCGCGAGCGTCAGGATCGTGCTGCCGCAGACAAGCAGCATCCCCGGTGTGCGCCAGCCACTTCGTTGCATCGTGTTACTCCGGGTGAACTGCTCGCAGCATAGCGGCAGCGCGTGCGGCCGGTCAAACGCGAATCCAGATCCGGCGGCACATACGCGCTGCGCGTGATCGCGCCAGCAGAGTCAAATATTAGGACGGGCGGAGGCCGCCTGCTAAACTACGCGTGTCCGCCTTCCGTCACCCGATTTTCAGCCCCGATGGCCGCATCTCCACGCAGCACGCTGCTACTCGCCGTTTTTCCGTTCCTGCGCTGGTGGCCGCGCGTCAACGCAACCACGCTGCGCGAGTACAGTCGGCGCCAGAAGCACCTGCTCCTGATGTCCAAGAGCATCAACTTCGTCGATGTCGCAGGCGCGGAACTTCTGGCGCATGAGGCCGGGAGGCGCCGCCGGATGGGCGGGCAACTCTACTTCTACAGCCTGCGCCAGCCGGTGCGCGAGATCCTCGATCGAAGCGGACTGATCGAGAGCATCGGCCGCGACAACGTGTTTGCGGGCAAGCAGGAGGCGATCGGCGGCGTGTTTGCACGCCTCGATCGCTCGATCTGCTTCACCTGCCGGGCCCGCATCTTCCTCGAATGCCGGGCCTTGCCGCAACCCTCGATTCGGGCCGAGTAGCCGGGCCGGTGCTTGCTCGTCTCATTATCCAGCGCACATGCATGACGCTTGCCACCCACGCCGCAGCGGCGCCAGCGCGCCCGAAACGCGCCGCCGCCATGGCGCTGCTCGCCGCTCTAGTCCTGCTCGCCGCCTGCGGGGCCGAGACGCCGGCCCTGCCGAGGCTCGCGCCCGACGCGGTGGTGCTCGCCTTCGGCGACAGCCTCACCTTCGGCACCGGCGCGAGCGAAGGCCAGAGCTACCCGGCGGTGCTCGAGGGCCTGATCGGGCGCAAGGTCCACGGCGCCGGCGTGCCCGGGGAAGTGAGTGCGGCGGGCCTCGCGCGCCTGCCCTCGGCGCTCGATTACTACCAGCCGCAACTGCTGATACTGTGCAGCGGCGGCAACGACTTCCTGCGCAAGCTCGGCAAGCAGCAGGCCGCGGCCAACATCCGCGCGATGGTGCGCGTGGCCCGGGACAGGGGCGTGGCAGTGATGCTGATCGCGGTGCCCGAGCCGGGCCTGTTCGCGTCGCCGCCGGATTTCTACCAGGACATCGCCAAGGAACTCGGAATCCCCTACGAAGGCGACGCGCTCGCCAAGATCCTGCGCGACAACGAACTGAAATCGGATCTCATCCACCCCAACGCGAAAGGCTATGCGCTGCTCGCGCAAGCGGTGGCCGGCGTGCTGAAACAAAGCGGCGCCATCTGAGCGGCGCATGCCGCTCGCCCTCCGTCAGGAACCCCGGTCATTGCTTCTCGCTGGGCAGGGTGCCGTCGCCCTTGCCCAGCGCGCGCTGCATCAGCACGCTGTCCACCCAGCGCCCGAACTTGAATCCGGTCGAAGGCAGCAGGCCGGCCAGCGCGAAGCCGCAGCGCTCGTGCAATTTGATCGAAGCCTGGTTGGCACTGTCACCGATGACCGCGATCATCTGCCTGCACCCGGCGCGCTCGCACGCGGCGATCAGCACCGCGAGCAGCGTGGCCCCGACGCCGTGGCCGAGGTGATCGCCGTGCACGTAGACCGAGTCCTCGACCGTGTACCGGTAGGCGGGCCGCGTCCGGAATGGGGCGGCATAGGCGAAGCCGACCACCTCGCCGCCGCGCTCGGCGACGAAATACGGCAAGCCGAGCGCGAGCACATCGGCGCGGCGCCTGCGCATCTCGGCCTCGCCCGGGGCTTCGATTTCGAACGAAGCCAGACCGGTGAGCACGTAGTGCGCGTAGATCGCGGTGACCGACGCCAGGTCGGCCTCGCGCGAGGCGCGCACCTGCACGGCGGCTTCAGCGCGCACCGATCGCCCGCGCGGCCCGGGCCACGTCCTTGGGCTTCACCCAGAACATCGCGCCATAGCGCCCCTTGCCGGCGCAGGCCGCGTCCATCGCGGTCATGCTGATGCGCGCCGCGGCGAGCTTTTCCAGCATGTTCGCGAGCGCCCCGACGCGATCGTCGCCCTGCAGCAGGAACACCGTCTTCTTCTTGCCCAGACTGAGTTTCATCTTCGTCGCCGCGCGCCGCAATGCGGCGGTGTTCTCCGGGATGAGATCGACCTGCGCCTTGCGGCCGTTCGGGAAACCGGTGAACGCGAGCAGGTTGACGCCGTTGTCGCGCAGTCCCTTCAGCAACCGCATGGCCTCGCCCACGCGGTTGGAAACCTGCATCGAGAAATAATCGGCCTTGCGGATTCGGTCTGCCATGACTGCCTCCTTCTAGAATGCGGACCCGAGCCGGGCCCGGTAACATAGGGATAGCACCGCGGGCGCCGGCTGGCAAGCGCCGTGCCCGGCGCGGGCACCACCAACTCGCCAAAGCGAGAATCGAGTTCGTCCGCCTGTGATCCCCGGCGTGCGCAGGCGGGCATGGGGGGGGTGCGGCCATCGCCCTGAATCCGCGTGCTATATTGATCGCCCCTTTCCAAGCGCATTTTCCCCCATGGGCCACCGGCTATCCAAGATCACGACGCGTACCGGCGACAAGGGCGAAACGGGCCTGGGCGACGGCTCGCGCGTCGCCAAGGACAGCGCGAGGATCGTGGCGCTGGGCGACGTGGACGAACTCAATTCCATGCTCGGCCTGCTGCTCGCCGAGCCGCTTCCCCAGGACGTCCGCGACGCCCTGGTCGCGGTTCAGCACGACCTGTTCGATCTCGGGGGCGAGATCGCGGTCCCCGGCCATACCAGCCTGACGCAGCGCCAGATCCAAAGGCTCGAGGACCAGTTGGAGCGCTGGAACCGGGACCTGCCTGCGCTGAAGGAATTCATCCTGCCGGGCGGCGCCCGCGCCGCGGCGCTCGCGCATCTCGCGCGCACCCTGTGCCGGCGCGCGGAGCGCTCGCTGGTCGCGCTTGCGTCCGCCGGGGGCGAGCGCGTGAGCGATTCAGCGCGGATCTACCTGAACCGGCTCTCCGACCTGCTGTTCGTGCTGGGGCGCGTCCTGAACCGGGCCGCGGGCGGCAGCGACGTGCTCTGGCAGCAGGGGAAGAACCGCTGAAAAGACAAAGGACGCGACGACGCGTCCCGCCGAGCAACGCTCGCCGGTCACTCTTCGACGAACGCCACCTCGCGGGTCTTGCGCACCGCCGGCGCAATGGTGATCAGCAGCAGGAATAGCGCGACGGCAAGCATCACGGCGCTGATCGGCCGCTCGACGAACGTTATCGGATTGCCGCGCGACAGCAGCATCGCGCGCCGCAGGTTCTCCTCCATCAGCGGCCCGAGGATGAACCCGAGGATGAGCGGCGCCGGCTCGCATTCCAGCTTCACGAAAACGTAGCCGACGACGCCGAAAATCGCGGTGGACATGACATCGAACGGGCTGTTGGAGATGCTGTACACGCCGACGCAGCAGAACAGCAGGATCGCCGGATAGAGAATCCGGTACGGGACGGTGAGCAGCTTGATCCAGATGCCGATCATGGGCAGGTTGAGAACCACCAGCATCAGGTTCCCCACCCACATGCTGGCGATCATGCCCCAGAACAGTTGCGGGCGTTCGGTCATGACCTGCGGTCCCGGGGCGATGCCCTGGATCATCATCGCGCCGATCATCAGCGCCATCACCGGGTTGGAGGGGATGCCCAGGGTGAGCAGCGGGATGAACGAGGTCTGCGCGCCGGCGTTGTTGGCCGATTCCGGCGCCGCCACGCCCTGTATGGCCCCCTTGCCGAAATTGGCCGAGTTCCACGACAGCTTCTTCTCCAGCGTGTAGGCGGCAAACGACGCGAGCAGCGCGCCGCCCCCGGGCAGGATCCCCAGCGCAGAACCGAGCAGCGTGCCGCGAACGATCGCCCCGGAACAGTCCTTGAAGTCCTGCAGGGTCGGCAGCAGATTGGAAACCTTCTTGACGAAAACCTCGCGCGTGCCTCCTTCCTTGACTTCGAGGTTGCTGATGATCTCCGCGAAGCCGAACACGCCCATCGCGACGCCGACGAAACCGATGCCGTCGGAGAGTTCCGAAATGCCGAAGGTGAATCGCGCCACCCCGGAGTTCACGTCGGTCCCGACCAGCCCGAGCAGCAGGCCCAGCAGCACCATCGCGATCGCCTTGACCAGGGAACCGTGCGCAAGCACCGTGGCGGCGATCAGGCCCAGGATCATCAGCGAGGTATATTCGGCGGGGCCGAACTTCAGCGCCACTTCCGCAAGCGGCGGGGCGAACAGCGCGATGACGAGGGTGGCGAAGGTTCCGGCGATGAACGAGCCGATCGCCGATATGCCCAGCGCGGCGCCCGCCCTGCCCTGGCGGGCCATCTGGTAGCCGTCCAGGCAGGTCACCACCGCGGAGGACTCGCCCGGAATATTGACCAGGATGGCCGTGGTCGAACCGCCGTACTGCGCGCCGTAATAGATCCCGGCCAGCATGATGAGCGCGGAGATCGGCGACAGCGTGAAAGTCACCGGCAGCAGCATCGCGATGGTGGCCACCGGCCCGATGCCCGGCAGCACCCCGATCAGGGTGCCCAGGACCACGCCCATGAAACAGTAGAGCAGATTCTGGATCGAGAGCGCGACCCCGAACCCGAGCGCTAAGTTGGCAAACAGGCTTTCCATCGCTTACCCCAGATCCGGCCAGATGTTGAGCGGCAGCCCAAGGCCGTAGATGAACGTCAGAACCGAAAACAGCGCCAGCAAGACGAACATGATCAGCGCTTCGCGAAGCTTGAACTCATGCCCGCCCCAGGCGCTCATGACGATCAGCACCGCGGTCGCGATGACCAGTCCGAGCGGCTTGAGCAGAAACCCGAACATGACCACGGCGGAGAGAATCACGACCGACGCCCTGGGCCCGAATGCCGCGATAAAGGCAAACAGCGCCAGCGAATTCAGTCCGGACTGAATCCACGGAATCCACGCGGCGGTCTTGCCCAGTGCGGCCCACCACCCCGAACTCGTATACATCACCACGGTCAGAACGCACCCGCCGACGGCCAGGATCCAGCGGAACGGGAACACATCGAGGCTGTGCTGGATTTTCGACACGAAGGCGCGGAAGAAAACGACCGCGCCGAGCACCGTCAGCATCCCGCCGAGTACGGTCGGGAAGTACGAGGGGCCCATGCGCACCGACGTCCCCATGGCGTACTGGCGCGACATGATCATGAACGCGATGCCGAAACTGATGAACATCAGTCCCGCCCAGAAGTCCCTGCCGTTTCTGATTTTCAATCTTCCCTCCTCCAGCCGCGCCACCGTCCAGGCCACCGTCCAGGCGTAACAACGGCCGATTCTGCCACAGATTTCCCGCCAAAGCACCTACAGGGAACGCGGGAATTACTGACCTTAGTCTTACGTCTGGTCTGACTGTTCCCGGTCCATGTAGCTGACCAGTTTGGAACTCGTCTGGCGCAGGCTCTGGGAGAGCGTCAGCACCAGTTCCATCAGGATCTTCGCGCCCAGGATCGGCTGCTCGAGAATGATGCGCGCCAGGCTCTCGCGGGTGAGCACCGCGATCATGCAGGGCACGGCCGCGACGCAGGTGGCAAAGCGCGGCTCGCCGTCGATCATGGACATCTCGCCCAGCGTCTTGCCGGGCGCGATCACGGCGATGATCCGCGGCGCATTCCAGCGGTCCTGCTTGAACACCTCTATCCTGCCCTCGATGAGCATGATCATGAAGTCGCCGGGCTCGCCTTCGCGGATGATTTCCACGCCCGGCTCGGCACGATACGCCTGCATGAAATGGCTCAGAAGGCGGATCTCGGCCAGGTTGAAGTTCTCGAACATCGGCGAGTAGGAGATCATGCCGTGAATCTGGGTGGCGTACTGGGTCGCGTCCCCCAGCGGCTCCAGGTTCGCCAGTCGTACCGGTTCGGCCGAATCAGTCATTGCGCTGCTCTCCGGTCGGAATTCGGCGGCGCCTGCGGCGCCGCGCCCCGAGCCACGAAAATTATGCCCGAAAACCCGTGGGTTACGCTATCAGCCATAAGACCAGGGCCAGCCAGCCCGCGGTGGCGCCGAGCAGGTGGGCGTCACCGAGCAGTTCCGCCGCGGGATCCGCGCCGCCGCGGCCGCGGTAGAGCACGTGCAGGTAGCGAAACAGCCCATAGAGCACGAACGGCACCGTGTAGACCAGCCGGTCGGTCCCCTGGGTGGCAATGGTCTGCGCATCGACCGTGTACAGCGCATAGGCGACCATGGCGCCGGCGGCGCTGATCGCGATCATCTGGTCCAGCAGCTTGGGGCTGTAATCGTCCAGCACCCGGCGTTGCGCCGAACCGCGCCCGTTGGCGCCGTGCTCTTCAGCACTCAAAGCGAACAGTTCGGCGCGCCGCTTGGCGAAACCGAGGAACACGGTCACCATCAGGCCGCACAGCAGAAGCCAGTGCGAGGGCGCAATATCCAGGCCCAGCGTGCCGGCGAGGATCCGCAGCATGAAACCCGCGGCAATCAGAAAAACATCCAGGACCGCGACGTGTTTCAGTCCGGCGCTGTAGCCCAGGTTGAGCACGACATAGCAGGCTGCCAGACCCAGCGCGGCCGGTGACACCCAGTACGCCAGCGCGAGGCCGCCCGCGGCAAGCGCGAACGCGAACGCAAGCGCCGAGCCGGCCGGTACCGTCCCGCTGGCAACCGGCCGGTCGCGTTTTCTTGGATGCACGCGGTCGGCTTCGCGGTCCAGCACGTCGTTCATCGCGTAGACGCCGCCCGACACCAGGCAGAACGCGGCGAAAAGCACCCCCGCCTTGATCACCAGCGCCTGATTGGTGAAACCGTGACCGAAAATCAAGCCCACCAGCACGAAGCCGTTCTTGACCCACTGGTGGGGCCGCATCAGCCGGATGATTGCGGAAAGCGTCGTCATTGCAAAGCTTCGGGGCGCGCGCCCGTCGAACCGGCCGCCCGCGTTGGTGGTTTGGCCGCAGTCTACCCCGTCTACCCTGCCGGGCAGACGGGCGCGGCGAAATAACGCTCGCAGAAATAGCATCGCCCCTGCGGCAGGTACGATGGAATGCGGTAGTACCGGTCGCGCACGGGCGCGAGCACGCCCTCCCGGTACGCGGCGTAGTCGAAGCCCCTTCCGAGCACCAGGTGAAAACTCGCGCCCGACAGCGCAAAGCTGCGGTACTCGACGGAGCGGAAATACGGCCGGTAATCCCGGTCATCGGGGACGTTCTTGCGCAACACCAGTATGTTCCTGCCCTCGAGCCGCCTGAAGTCGGTGAGGATGTCGTCGTGGCGCGCGTGCGACGAGGCCGCGCCGAACACGAAAACGTAGGACTTGCGCCAATCCGCCGCCTGCGTCGCCGCCGCGCCGGAACGCAGTGCGGCTTGCGCCATGCGCCGGCCGTAATAGGAAGCGGTGACCGCAGGCGAGTAGCCGTCGGCGGCGAGTTCGAATTCTCCCCGGTAGGCATCGAGTTCGTGCAGCACGTCGGCGATGCGGAAGTGAAACACGATGCCGTCGTATTGCCGCAGGCCCTTCCACTTCTCCAGGGGAAACGCGCCTGCCG
>Ga0155954_1233_pt1 | contig 12148 bp, 14 predicted proteins | sample RifCSPlowO2_02_FD_107608 | JGI IMG/M metagenome (GOLD analysis project Ga0155954, IMG submission 107608) | Betaproteobacteria bacterium RIFCSPLOWO2_02_FULL_65_20
AAGCTATAAGAAGCTCGATCCCGGCCCTGGCGTACGATCGAAGGCGCCATGCGCATGCGTGTATTTACGTACGCGCAATAACATACCCGCGTGTCGCGGTCTCGGACATGCCGTCGCCCGGTGCCGCAAACCAGAGCCTGCGGATGGCTTGGCAAATGTCTCGAATACCGGGCGAACGCCGCTCGCCGGTCTTAACCTGCCTGCATTCTCGCCACGGCAGTGGAGAAGGAAGGTCGCGCGCTCATAGCATCAGACCGGGCATTGCCAAGTCCGCGAGCTTCTCCGCGGGCAATCCCTCCGGCGCGCAGCCTGCCCGGCTCTGCCCGCCTAGTTCTTCTTGGGGGCCTGTGCCTGCAATTGACCGGCAATGCACTTGCGGTGCTCGGCACGCGTGAGCTTGTCCTTGCACGCTTCCAGCGCGCTGGTGTGTGCCTCGCAGCGCTCCTTGTTGCGCGCCGTGCTGCAGTCGCGCGGCTTGGGCGGAGTGAACTTCGCGGTCGGCGCCGGCTGACGCATGCACTCGCGCCACTCGTCGTCGGTCTTGTCCTTGCACGCCTTGATATCCCGGTTGAGGGCTGCGCAACGCGCCTTGTCCTTCCACTTCGCGCAGTCCATGGGATAAACGCCCGGAACTTGCTCCACGGCCGCAGCGGCAGGCATTGCGGCGGCGGTGGTCGCAAATGTCGCAGCGATCACCCCGGCAAGCAGCACTGAGAGACAGGGTTTCATCGGCTTTCCTTCCACACACAGTCTACGGGGCGCTGCCGGCGCCGCATCGCGCTCTCCGGACCGGCGCAGCAAGCAAGATTCAATCTACGCCTGTGCTGCGGCGCCAGTTTGACTTTGGTCAAGTTTCGGCCGACTCGCGCTGTTCCGCCGCAACGACCATTGAGCGGCGTCGGATTCATCCGCGTGTTTCCTCCAGCGAAGTCTTGATGATACCTCCCGCGCGAGCGTGCGCCATGACGCCGCTGGGGCATGATGCCTAGGACGACGGCCCGCCCTTGCCGCCTGGCTTGGGAGCGGGCACGATCCAGAGGTGGATCGTCGCGTCGTCGGCGCTTACGCTGCGGTCCGGCTTCCACGCGTCGCCCATGTCGAACTTGTGCGACACGATGCGGCTCCCCGGCGCAAGCTCGGCAAGCAGCTTCGGCAGCAGGCGCTGATTGACCTCGGGCGACAGATACAGCGTCACCACGGTCGCATCCCTCAGGTCGGCCTGGAAAAAGTCACCGCGCACGAAGCGCACCCGCCTTTCCACATCCGCCCCGGACCGGCGTGCGTTTCTCCGGGCGAAGATGAGCGGCATCGGGTCGATGTCGATCCCGGTGGCGCGTGCGCCCCGACGCGCGGCCGCGATGACGATGCGCCCGTCGCCGCAGCCCAGGTCATACAGGACATCGCCCGCGCGTACGCCCGCGAGATCGAGCATCGCTTCCACCACCGGCTCGGCGGAGACCACGAATGGGACATCGGGAATGAGGGTGGGCGACTCGCCGGTGGTGCTGATGTAGGGCTCTGCGTGCTCGAGCAGCGCACAGCCCGCCAACGCAGTGACAAGCACCAGGCCGGCAACGCGGATGCGCGCGCCGTTCATTCCGGTTCCGGAGCGATCCGCAGGTAGGTCGCCGTGTGCGCGTTGCCCGCCTTCAGCGAGGACAGGAAATAATCGAACGGCAGGCCGTAGAGCCGCTTGAGCGCCCGCGAGCGCGTTTTCAGCTCGTCCCAGGCCAGGCGCGCCGGTCCGCCGCGAAACGCCAGCACGATCACGTTGACATCGTCCTCGGCCGAGAGCAGCAGCACCCGGCCACCGAAGCTCTTTTCGATGCGCCGGCACCAGGTGCCGCGCTTGGGATCGTCGGCCATGAAATTGGCGGACAGCACCCCGCCCTCGCGCAACGCGTCGTGCGCGGCGTCGTAGAAGGCCTGCGTGCACAGCTCGCTCGCGTGCGCCCCGTCCTCGAACCCGTCGAGCAGCAGCACGTCCGCGCTCACCGCGTGGCGCGGCACGTACTGCGCGCCGTCGCCCAGGACGATGCGCAGGCGCTCGTCCTCCGGCGGCAGGCCGAAATACCGGCGCGCCGCGGTCACCACGCCCGGATTGATCTCGACCACAGTGACCCGGGCATCGGCCATGCGCGCGCGCATGTAACGCGGGATCGACCCGGCGCCCAGCCCCACCATGAGCACGTCCTGCGGCTTGGGGCAAAAGAGCAGGAACGCCATCATCGCGCGCGTGTATTCGAGCTCCAGCGTGTCGGGCGCCGACAGGCGCATCGCGCTCTGGATGGCATCGCCGCCGATGTGCAGCCTGCGCACGCCGCGCTCCTCGCTCACCGCGATCGCGCCGCCCTTGGCCGCGGACCACTTTCTCACTCTGGCCATGCCCGCGCTTGCGCGCAGTCGCGCACCGGGTTCACAGGCGCGCCACTTCCACCAGGCAATCGTAGAAGGTCGCGCCCCCGCCCATGTCGGTCAGGGCCTGCGACGTGACTTCGTTGGCGTTGCGGCCATCCGGCGAGAGCTTCTTCCACCACACCGACAGCGCCACCACCACCCCCGGCCGCGCCCGCTCGGAAACCCGCGCGGCCGCCTCGAACTCGCCCCGCGCGTTGAATATCCGCACCAGGTTGCCTTCTTCAATTCCGCGCGCCGCGGCGTCATCGGGATGGATGTCCAGCTTCGGCTTTCCCTCCGAGTCGATCGCGAACGCAAGGTTGGCAAAGCTGGAGTTGAGGAAATTGCGCGCCGGCGGCGAAATCATCGCCAGCGGGTAGCGCCGCGCCAGGTCCGGCGCCGACTGCACCGATTCGCGTGGCGGCACCCAGGTGGGCAGCGGATCGAGCCCCGTTTTCTGCGCCGTCGCACTGAAAAATTCGCACTGGCCCGAGGGCGTCGGAAAGCCGCCCTCGGCAAAGGGCGCAAACAGCTGCGGTACGTTCACCCGCTTGAATCCGGTCTGCTTCAACTGCTCCCAGTCCATGCCCTGCATGCGGGGGTTTTTCGAGTCGATCGCCTGGCGGCAGATGTCCTCGTCGCTGTCGCGAAAGCACGGCTCGTCGAAACCCATGCGCGCGGCGATTCTGCGGAACACTTCCGAATTCGGCAGCGCCTCGCCCAGCGGCGCGATCGCCGGGTTGTTCGCCAGCACGTACAAGTGGCCGTAGCCCGTGTGGATGTCCCATTGCTCAAGTTGCGTGGTGGCTGGCAGCAGGATGTCGGCGTAGTCGGCAGTGTCGGTCTGAAAGATGTCGTGCACGACGCAGAACAGGTCCTCGCGCGAAAATCCAGCGATCACGCGGCGCGAATCCGGCGCCACCGTAACGGGATTGGAGTTGTACACGTACAGGGCGCGCACCGGGGGCTTCGCCTCGAGCAGCGCATCGCCGATCGCCGACATGTTGATGCAGCGCGGGCGCGGATTGGGGGAGGCCTGCAGCAGATCGGGCCGCTCCAGCGCCGCCGTGTTCATGTCCAGCCATCCGCCGGTGGAAAGCAGAATCCCGCCGGCCGGCTCGCGCCAGGCGCCGGTGAGCGCGGGCAGGCAGGTGATGGTCCTCACGGCGCTGGCGCCGCCCGCGTAACGCTGCATGCCATAGCTGAGCCGTATCGCCGCAGGGCGCGCCGAGGCGTAGTCGCGCGCGAGCCCGACGATGCGCTCGGCCGGAACGCCGGTGATCTTCGCGACCCTCTCCGGCGGATACTCTTTCACACGCCCGGCGAGCTGATCGAATCCCAGCGTGTGGCGCGCCACGTAGTCGCGGTCATGCCGGTTCTCGCCGATGATCACGTGCATCATCGCCAGCGCGAGCGCCGCGTCGGTCCCCGGCAGCGGCGCGATGTGGTCGGTGCATTTCTCCGCCGACAGGCTGCGGTAGGGATCGATGGCGACGATGCGGGCGCCGCGGCGCTTGGCCTCCTGCACGCGTGTCCACTGGTGCAGGTTCGACACGATGGGGTTGGTGCCCCAGATGAGGATGAGCTTTGCATCCTCGAAACGCTCCGGATCCATGCCGACCGAAGCGCCCAGGGTCAAGCGTATGCCCTCCTTGCCGGCCGAAGAACAGATTCCGCGCTCCAGCAGCGACGCGCCCAGGCGATGAAACAGGCGCTTGCCCATGGACTTCCACTGCACCAGGCCCATGGTGCCGGCGTAGTCGTAGGGCAGGATGGCGCCCGGCCCGTCGCCGGATGCCGAGATCTCCCGGAAGCGCGCGGCGATCGTATCGAGCGCCTCGTCCCAGGAGATGCGGGTGAAGCGCCCCTCGCCCTTGGCGCCGATGCGCTTCTGCGGATGCAGCAGGCGGTCGCCGCTGTAAGTGCGCTCCAGATAGCGCGACACCTTGTTGCACAGCGTGCCCTGGGTAAACGGGTGGTCCTTGGCACCTTCCACCTTCACTGCGACGCCGTCCTCGACCGTGACCTGCATCGCGCAGGTATCGGGGCAGTCGTGCGGGCAGGCCGCGCGCACCACGCGCCGGCCCGTATCGGTCCTGGCCGCCGCGATGCCCTCCGGATGATCGTTCATGGGTCTGCCTTGCGAAAGGGGCGATTCTACGCTTCCCGCCGCCGCCAGCAGCGGCAGCGGCGTCACGGGCCTGGAGGAAATGCGAGCCGCAGCGCCTGGCCGACGCGGTAAAGCGCGTGATTGGCCGCGGCAAGCGCCCCTCCCATGGTGATGAACCCGTGGATCATGCCCTCGAAGCACTCGTAGGTGACCGGCACGCCGCTCTCGCCGAGCCGCCGGGCATAGGCCGCGCCCTCGTCGCGCAACGGGTCGAAGCCCGCGGTGACAATGCAGGCCGGCGGCAGGCCGCGGTGATCCTCGGCGAGCAGCGGCGAGGCGCGCCAGTCCAGAGCCTGCGCCTGATCGCGCAGGTAGTTGCCCATGAACCAGAGGATGTCCTCGCGCTCCAGCAGATAGCCGTGCGCGAACTCGGCATGCGAGGGCAGCGCGCCGCGCATGTCCAGACCGGGATAGATGAGCACCTGCAGCGCGATCCGCGGGCCCTCGCCGCGCAGCGCGAGCGCGGTCCCGGCGGCCAGGTTGCCCCCGGCGCTGTCGCCTGCAACCGCGATGCGCGCCGCGTCCAGGCCCAGTCCGGCGGCATGCGTGGCGGTCCAGCGCACCGCGCCAACGCCGTCCTCGAACGCGGCCGGGAACGGGTGCTCCGGGGCCAGGCGGTAATCGACCGCGAGCACCGCGCAGCGCGAGAAGTTGGCGAGCGTGCGGCAGGCTCCGTCGTGGGTGTCCAGGTCCCCGATGGTGAACCCGCCACCGTGAAAATACACTACCACCGGAAGCGCGCCATCGTGCGCGCCGCGCGGCCGGTACAGCCGCAGCGCCACGGGCCCGGCGGGACCGGGGAACGACAGATCGCGGACCGCCGCCACCTCGGCCGCGGGAAGCGCAAGCGCGCGGCAGGTCTCGCGATACATGCGCCGCGCCTCGGCCGGCGACACGGTGTAGACGGGCGGATACCCGGCCTGCGCCGCGCGTTCGAGCAATGCGCGCACCTGCGGGTCGAGCGTCATGGTCGGCCGCCGCGCCGCTAGACCGCGACGGGGGCGCGGCGCCGGGCCATCAGCCACGCGAGCGCCAGCACAATCGCGAGCACAAACGGGATCGCCAGATAGTTCAGCATCTCCCAGCCGTTGCGGTTGAGCAGCATCCCCGAAACGGAGGACGAGGTGGCCATGACCAGAAAGATCGCCAGATCGTTGGCGCCCTGTGCCTTGGCCTGCTCCGACGGGCGGTAGGTCTGGGTGAGCAGCGCGGTTCCGCCCACATAGAGGAAATTCCATCCTATGCCGAGCAGCACCAGCGCGAACCAGAAGTGGGCGACGGAGACCCCCGCCAGCGCGATGCCGCTGCACACCAGCAGCAGCACCGCGCCCGCGAGCATCACCCGCGGCAGGCCGAAGCGCGTGATCAGCGACCCGGTGAAGAAGGACGGCGCGTACATCGCGATCACGTGCCACTGGATGACGAAAGCGGCCGCGCCATAGGGATGGCCGCAGATGCCCATCGCGAGCGACGTCGCGGTCATGAGCAGGTTCATCACCCCGTAGCCGAACGCCGCGCACAGCACCGCGACCACGAACGCCGGCTGCGAGGCGATTTTCCCGAGCGGCCGGCCCGGCTCGAGCCGCTCCCGCTTCGAGGGCGGCGGGATATCCAGCAGCTGCACCACGGCGAGAACCATGACCAGAAAGACCATCAGCGCCAGATACGCGCCCAGATACCGGGTCGCGAGCATGTCCACCGTGAGCTTGCTCACCTCCGGCCCGACGATGCCCCCGACCAGCCCGCCGGCCAGCACCAGCGAAATCGCCTTGCTCTTGAAATCGGCTGGCGCGGCGTCGGCGGCCGCGAAGCGGTAATACTGCGAAGACCCGTTGTAGACGCCGAACACCAGCGTCCCCAGGCACAGCAGCCAGAAATTCCCCTGCGCCACGGCGGTCGCGCAGATCGCCGCACCCAGCATCCCCGCGAATACGCCGACGGTGAACCCGCCGCGCCGGCCGATGCGCTTCATCAGCAGCGAGACCGGAAACGTGGCGATCGCCGCGCCGATCACCCAGCCGGTGACGGGCAGCGTGGCCAGCGCCTTGTTGGAGGCGAGCGCATAGCCCGCGAGCCCGTTGATCGCGATGACCGTGGCGTTGTTCGCCATCAGCAGGGCCTGCGCCGTGGCGAGCACGGCGACGTTCTTCCTTGCGGACTTCATGCTGGGGGAACCGGGCGTCACGGCAACCTTGGCGCTGCACAGATCGAGCCGCGATTATAGGGCCTGCGGCTGACCGGCACCCGAAACCGGCGCCGGCGCGACCCGGTGAATAAATGCGACGCGGGAGATTGACAAGGCGCGCCAACTGTCGCATCCTCACGTCGCACGCACTCGTACAGAGTGTGTGAAGTTCAGATCACGGACCCGAATCTCGAGAAGGGAGAATCAAGGATGGCGACCAAGAAGAAGGCAACGAAGAAAGTAAAGAAGGCTGCTGCGAAGCGCAAGCCGAATGCAGCTTTCATGAAACCGATGACCCCTAGCGCTGCGCTCGGCGCGGTGATCGGCGGCAATGCAATGCCCCGGACTGAAGTGACCAAGAAGATCTGGGCGTACATCAAGCGCAACAAACTGCAGGACTCCAAGAACCGACGCAACATCAACGCCGACGAAAAGCTGAAAGAAGTGTTCGGCGGCAAGAAGCAGGTGTCGATGTTCGAGATGACCAAACTGGTCAGCAAGCACCTGAAGTAAGACTCAACTTCCGCAGGTCACCTCTGCGGGTCGATTCGAAAGGCCGGGTATGGAAATGCCTGGCTTTTCTTTTTGGCGCGGCGAAAAGGGTGCGGTGCAGGCGGAACCGGCCGGGCTGGTTTAAGTATCCCTTCTCTCCCGATTTCGGCAAGTTGCAACTGCGCAACTTCCCGAAATCGGGAGATATGGGCAAACCCCCATGGCGTGACCGGCCATGGCGATACCGGCGTCTCGGGAGTGCTGGGCCCCGGCGGGGCGATCATCCTGCGAGCGCGCGCAGCACCGCCATCGCCGCCACCCCGGCGGCCACCGCGCCGATGATGGAGCGGTAGCGCGCGGCCACGGCTATCGCCGGCAGGATCGCCGCCAGCGCCGCGTTCGAGGACAGCGGAACCAGCCGCCCCCCTGCGAGGAACAGTTCGCCGGCGAGCAGCGCGCCCAGCACCGCGACCGGCACGTAGCCGAGCCAGACCTTCAGCCAGCGCGGCAGATCGATGCGCGCGAGCAGCACCAACGGCACCACCCTGGGCACGACGGTGACCAGCGCCGCGCCCAGCACGATCAGGAGGACGTCGGCGCGGATGTCCATAGCTCGAGCGCGGCGCCCAGCGACGCGCCCGCCACCGTGGCGATGATGATGTTCCAGTTTCCGGGCAGCGCGAGCGCGATGCCGACCGAGAGCGCGCTCGCCGCCAACGTCACCGCCAGCGCCCGCAGGCCGCTCGACTGTTCGGCGAACTGCAGCACCAGCAGCGCGGCGAACATGGCCGGCAGCGCAAAATCGAAGCCTAGCGCGCGGGTGTGCGCGACCAGCCCGCCCGCGAGCGCACCGGCCAGATTCGCCGCCGCCCAGCTCGCGTAGGCCGACAGATTGAGCCCCGCCATCCAGGCCGGCGAGCCTCCCTGCCCTCCTCCTTGCAGCCGGTTCAGCGCGATCACGAAGGTCTCGTCGGTGAGCTGAGCGCCGATGAGCGCGTTCTTCCACGCCGGAACCCGCGAGAAGAACGGCGCGAGCGCCGCCGAGAGCAGCAGGTGGCGCAGGTTCACGAACAGCACGGTCGCGATCACCGCCAGCGGCGGGCTGGCCGCGGCGATCATGCTCGCGGCCACGAACTGCGCCGAACCGGCGTAGAGCACCAGCGACATCAGCATCACCTCGGCCACCGACAGGCCCGAGGCGCGCTGCACCACGCCCGCGGCGAAGCCGATCGACAGATAGCCGAGCACCACCGGCAGCCCCGCACGGGCCCCCGAGGCGAAGCCCGGTTCAGCGTCAGAAGTCATGTAAATGTGCCGGTTCTTGTCTTTAACCAATCTCGCTGTTTTCCCCCGATGCGCTTTTGCAACGGGGGAAAACAGCGAGACCTATAACCCTTTATCTACCGCCACGCCGTCGAGAGCAGCCGGTCAATTGGCAGCCACCGCAACTGCCCCCTGCGCCGACAGCACCTCGAAATCCTCCGCAAAGCGCTCGATGCGCCGCACCGCGTAGGCGCGCTGCTCCGCCGAGAGCGTGCGGTCCAGGTCGACGATCAGATCGGTGAAGTCCGCCTCCCAGCGCGCGAGCGCCGCGTTGAGTTCGGGCGTGCGGTGGGCTGCCGGCCGCACGAACAGGTCGGTCAGCGGCGGCGCGAGCGCCCCGGGGCTGCGATGCCGGCGGATCAGGCTCACCGCCTCGCTCTGCCAGCGAGCGCGGTTGTCGAAGCGCATCGCGGTCGTTTTCGCGTGCGCCTTCACGAAGCGCTCGATGCGCGCCTCCTGCTGGTCGCTGAGCCCACCCGTCCAGTCGCTGAACCGGCCCAGCGTGCGCTTGAATTGCGCGCGGTGGCGCGCTTCCGCGTCATCAGTCAGGTATTCCTTCGCGTACTTGGCGTTGGCCTTTGCGAGCCGCTTCTCCAGTTCGGCGATCTGCGCCGGGGTCAGGGTCGCCAGGATGGGCGCGGCGTCCCCGATCGCCTTCGTAATCAACGCCGCGTAGCGCTCGCGCACGGCCTGCGCCGCCCAGGTCACGTCCTCGCGGCTGACCGCGTGCGCGCCCCGCTGCACCGCCGCCCGGAGCAGCCCCGCGTACAGCGGCAGCTCGGTCGAGCGGTGCCAGTCGTGGAATTGCTGGAGCCGCTTCCTGAACTGCCCAGTCTGCCCTTCGTCCAGGTCGAAATAGTCGTGCGCGGTGTAACGCACCAGCGGCTCGGCGTTGTTGTAGGTGACGCGGATCAGCGTGCAGCCCGGGAGCAGCACCATCAGCGCCAGGAACGCCGCGACCCGCGCCAGGCGCACGCTCACCAGTAATTCTCCACCGTGATCTGCCCGGGGCGGCGGCGGCGGTGCTTCTTCATGCCGCGCTCTCCCAGCGCCTGCACCGAATCGCGCACCATGTCCGGATTGCCGCAGATCATCACCTGCGAGGCCGCGGCAGACAGTTCCACTCCCGCTGCCGCCTCGAGCCTGCCGTCGAGTATCGCCTGCGGAATGCGCCCGGCGAGCGTTCCTGAAACTGACTCTCTGCTGACAAACACCACTGTCTCGAAGCGCCCCGCGTGCTCGCGCTTCAGGCGCTCGACCTGATCGCGGTAGGCGAGCTCGTCGGCATGCCGCACCGCCTCGACCAGCACGATCCGCTGATAGCGCCGCCACGCCGTCTCCGACTTCAGGATCGACAGGAACGGCGCGATGCCGGTGCCGGTTGCGAGCAGCCACAGGTTGTCGGCGTCCGGCACCTCGGAGAGCACCAGGAACCCGGCCGCGCCGGGGGACAGCCACACCGCGTCGCCGGCCTCCAGGCGCGCCAGGCGCCCGCTGAGCGGCCCCTCGGGCACGATCACGTAATAGAACTCGTAGGGCCGCTCCTCGGGCGCGTTCACGAACGAATAGGCGCGCGCGAACATGCGGCCTTCGTCGCCCTCGGGAAGCGCGAGCTTGGTGAACTGGCCGGGCTCGAAGCCGATCGGACCGGCATCGACCTGCAGCGACAGCAGCCGCGCGGTCCACCGGCGCTGCGCGACGACCTTGCCTTGAATGAATTTCTCCACGGATCACTGCACCAGGAAGGGCTCCAGATACAGCGATTCTACCGTCGCGCCCAGCATCACGACCGACCCGGCCCGCCGGTTGTGGCCGTCGTCGGAGAATTCGAAGCGGTAGCTGCGCCGCAGGACCAGGCGCCCTTCCTCGTCGCGCACGAAACGCGTGCGCACGCACTCCACGGTCTCGTCGAGAAACTGCAGGCCGTCGCGCTGGCACGCGGCGCCCGCCACGGCCAGCGCCCGCTCTCGCGCGCGCATCGAGTCGTACCACCACCAGGCAAGCGCCGCGATCGCCGCCAGCGCGAAAACTTCCCAGGAATCCCACATGGAAGGCTAGACGGGCACGGCTGCAAACAAGCAGCCCCGCGCTTTTGACTTTATATGATCTCTCGATTTTCGCCGGTTGCGCAGCAACCGGCGAAAATCGGGAGACCGATAAAAACCCAAATCCTTCACCGATGCCCGGACCACTTGCGCGTCTGCGAACTTGTACCGCGCCTAGTAGTAGCGCCGTGTGAGCCACTCGGCGACGAGCACGGGCTTGTCCTCGCCTTCGCGCTCGATCGTCACGGCCCAGGTGAGTTGCACGCCGCCCTTGATGTCCTCGATCTCGGCGAGCACGAAATGCGCGCGCACGCGCGAGCCCGCGGGCACCGGGCCGGTGAAGCGCACGCGGTTCAGGCCGTAGTTGACGCCCATGCGCGCGCCGCGCATCTCCACTGATTCGCCGAGGAAATATGACAAGAGCGACAGCGTGAGAAAGCCGTGCGCGATCGTAGTGCCGTAGACCGATTCCTTCTTCGCGCGCTCGATGTCGACGTGGATCCACTGGAAATCGCCCGCGGCCTGCGCGAAATCGTTGATCCGCGCCTGCGTGATCTCGAACCAGTCGCTGACCGCGACCTCCTGCCCCAGTTTGTCGCGGAAGGCGGGGATGCCTTCGATGATGACTCTGCCCATGGGCGCATTGTACCGAACGTCTTGCGCCCGCCCACCGGGAGGGCAGACAATGCGCTGCACCATGCCAGCGAAAATGTTCCTCGCCATCGGTGCCCTCGCCATGCTCGCCGCGGTCGCGCTGGGCGCGTTCGGCGCCCACGCGCTCAAGACCCGGATCACGCCCGACATGCTGGCCGTGTACCACACCGGGGTCGAGTACCACGCCTATCACGCGCTCGGCCTCCTCGCCGTGGGCCTAGCCGCGCAGCGCCTGCCCGACTCCGCGTGGATGCGCGCCTCGGGCTGGCTTATGCTTGCGGGGATCGTGCTGTTCTCCGGGAGCCTGTACCTGCTCGCCGTCACCGGCATGCGCGAATTCGGCGTCGTCACCCCCTTTGGCGGGGTCGCGTTCATGCTCGCGTGGGGCCTGTTCGCGGTGGCGGCGATCAAGAACCAGTAGCCGTCTAACGATTTCGCCTGATCCGACCGGCCGCGGGGCAGTTGACGCGAGTATAACCAGTGTTATACTTAGCACATGAAAACGGCAATCTCTATTCCCGATCGCGTCTTTCGTTCAGCCGAACAACTCGCTGCGCGCTTGGGGGTTTCTCGAAGTGAGCTTTACTCCAAGGCGCTTGCGGCACTTGTCGACAAGCACCAAGACGACTTGATAACTTCCCGCCTCAACGAGATCTATGGCCCAGGTCGAGAGGATTCATCACTCGATGCAGAGCTTGCCTTGCTTCAGCATCGCACACTCGCCCGGGGCAAGCGGTAGTGCGCCGCGGCGAGATTTGGTGGGGTTCTCTGCCGGAGCCCACCGGGTCTGGCCCTGGCTTCCGACGGCCGTTGCTGATCGTTTCAGCAAATAGCTTCAATGACAGCGGCATCAGTACGGTTGTTGCGGCCGTCATTACGTCG
>Ga0155954_1237_pt1 | contig 11916 bp, 10 predicted proteins | sample RifCSPlowO2_02_FD_107608 | JGI IMG/M metagenome (GOLD analysis project Ga0155954, IMG submission 107608) | Betaproteobacteria bacterium RIFCSPLOWO2_02_FULL_65_20
CGACGTGATTGCCCAGGAGATCGTGGACGATCTGGAGGCGGCGCTGGAGCAGTTTCGACTCATTGCCGGTGATCTGGGCGGGGCCGCAACCGACGAAGGGAACCCGCATGGATGAAGCCGGAAAGGCGCTTCGGGAAGGACCGTTGCGGAGAAGCCACCGGATCAAGCTGCCACGATGGACTTGGCGTGCGCGCGCCTAGCGCGGATAATGGCCCCCAGGCCGCGCCCGTCATGGGATGGGCGCATTAGCCTGAGCAAGAGGAGATCACCATGAAGCGACTCGCTTCCGCAATTCTTGCCGTTGCAGTGATGGCCGCCGGTCCCGCCCCGGCGCAGGAAAAATTCAGCCTTTCGATCGGCACCGGCGGCACCGGCGGGGTCTATTACCCGCTCGGTGGCGGTCTGGCCAACGTGCTGTCGAAAAACGTACCCGGCATGCAGGCGACCGCCGAGGTCACCGGCGGCTCGGTCGATAATCTCAAGCTGATCGCAACCGGCAAGCCCTACATTGGCCTCTCAATGGCCGACGCCGGCCAGGACGCGTATCGCGGCGAGGGCAAGTTCAAGGGCAACAAGGTGCCGCTGCGCACGCTGATGGTGCTCTATCCCAACCGGATGCACGTGGTCAGCGTCGAGGGCACGGGAATCAGCAAGTTCACCGACTTGAAGGGCAAGCGCGTGTCGACCGGTTCGCCCGGCAGCGCGACCGAAGTCATGGCATTCCGCGTGATCGAGGCGGCGGGCCTGGACAAGGATCGCGACATGAAGCGCGAGCGCCTCGGCGTGGCCGAATCGGTCAATGCGATCAAGGACCGGAAAATCGATGCGTTCTTCTGGGTCGGCGGCCTGCCGACCGCGGCCGTCACCGACATCGCCAACACGCCCGGAATGAAAATCAAGATGGTCGATCATGCCGAGTACGTGGCGGCGATGAACAAGAAATACGGCCAGCTCTACACCCAGGATGTGATTCCGAAAACCACCTACCGCGGCATGGACGCCGACAATCACAACGCCACCGTGTGGAACATTTTGGTATCGAACGAGAACCTGAGCGACAAGGTGGCGTACGACGTCGTCAAGACCATGATCGAGAAGCGCGACGATCTGATCGCAGTGCACAAGGAGGCGGCGAATTTCGTATTGGCGAACCAGAAGGCGTCGGCCTCGCCGATTCCGTTCCATGCCGGTGCCGTGAAGTACTTCGCGGAGAAGGGCCAGAAGGTCAACTGAGGCCTCGGGGCCGCGATAAGACCCCGCCCCGTCCGGGCGGGGTTTCTTTATGCTCCATGCGCGCAGGCAGCGCGCACCGCTGTGCTAGGATTTGCGGCCAAGGAGGAGGCGGCGGCATGACGGACGCGGTAAAACTCTCGCCGGACGACCCGGTCATAGACGCCGAGGCGCTGAAAAAGGCCGAGGCCTACATCGAGGAAGAAGAAGGCGCAACCAACCGCCTAGTCGGCGTTCTGGGCGCCTTTGTCACCGCGATGGCGGTGGTGATGTCGGTGTTCCACCTTTACACCGCCTATGGCATCGTGAGCGCTCAGATTTTGCGTCCGGTGCACGTCGCGTTCGTGCTGTTCCTGAGCTTCCTCATGTTTCCCATTGCGCGGCGTTTCCGCCACCGCATCATGTGGTGGGACTGGATCGCCGCGATCGCCGCCGTCGCCTCCATTGCCTACATGATCCACGGCGGCGACGATCTGATGGACCGCAACACGTCACCGGACAACTGGGACATCGTTTTCGGTGTCGTGCTGATCGTGCTGATCCTGGAGGTGATGCGCCGCGCCTCGGGCTGGATCATGCCGGTGGTAGTGATGTCCTTCGTCATGTATGCGCTGTTCGGCGAGCAGCTCCCCGGCAGCTGGGCGCACCGCAGCTACGGCGTCCCGCGTCTGGTCGGGCACCTGTACATGACTCTGGAGGGCATATTCGGCATTGCCGTCGACGTGTCGTCCTCGCTGATCATCCTGTTCACCATTTTCGGGGCGTTCCTCCAGCTTTCGGGCGCCGGCAAGTTTTTCATCGATTTCTCGTTCTCCGCCATGGGCGGGAAGTCGACCAGTTCAGGCCGTACCGTGGTGCTGGCGTCGTTCCTGCTCGGCGGACCCTCCGGAAGCGGCGTGGCGACGACCGTGACGCTCGGATCGGTGGCTTACCCGATGCTCGCCAAAGCCGGGTACGGCAAAGACGCTGCGGGCGGGCTGCTCGCTGCAGGTGGGCTAGGGGCCATCATTTCGCCCCCGGTGCTCGGCGCGGCCGCGTTCCTGATCGCCGAATTCCTGAAGATCTCCTATCTCGATGTGCTGCTGATGGCCAGCATTCCGACATGCCTGTACTACTTCGCGCTGTTCCTGATGGTCGAGATCGACGCGCGCAAGTTCGGCATGCACGCGGTGAAATTCGAGCAGGTCGAATCGCTCTGGAACCTGACCAGAAAATACTGGTTCCATTTTCTGTCGCTGGTATCGATCGTAATTTTCATGCTGTACGGCTTCTCGCCGGTGCTGTCGGTATTCTGGGCCACCGTGGTGTCATTCCTGACCAGCTTCCTGCACCGCGATTGCGCGCTGTTCTCGTACGACCTGTTCCGGGGCCGCGGCCCGATTGCCAGGCAGATTTTCCAGTCGCCTTTTTTCAAGGCGCTGGAAGCCGGCTCCACGGGCGTGCTCAGCGTGGCGGCCACCTGTGCCGGGGCCGGCATCATCGTCGGGGTGGTGACGCTCACCGGCCTGGGTCTGAAGTTCAGCGCCATCATCATCGAGTACGCAGGCGGCTCGCTGCTGCTCACCGCGGTCTACACCTCGCTCATCGTCTGGGTCGTGGGGCTCGCGGTGCCGGTCACCGCGTCCTACATCATCTGCGCGGTCATCGCCGCGCCGGCGCTCATCAAGCTGGGGGTGCCTGACTTCGCTGCGCACATGTTCATTTTCTATTACGCCGTGCTCTCGGAAGTGTCGCCGCCCACTGCGCTGTCGCCGTTTGCGGCGGCCGCCATCACCGGCGGGGATCCGTACAAGACCACGCTGCAGTCGTGGAAGTACACCATGCCCGCGTTTCTCGTGCCGTTCATGTTCGTGCTCGATCCGTCCGGGCTCGGCCTCTTGCTGACCGGCTCGATCAAGAATCTGGCCAACGCGGACTGGGGTTCGATCGCGCTGGTGACCGTCACCGCGGCGATCGGGATCGGCGCGCTGGCCGGCGGGGTGCAGGGCTGGCTGTTCAAGAAGACCACGTGGATCGAGCGATGGCTGCTGATCGCCGCGGGGATCGCGCTGGTGTATCCCACCACGTTCTTCGACATGGTCGGTGTCGCGCTGTTCGCGCTCGTGATCGCGCTGCAGTATTTCAGACGCACGACTGCGGCCGTCCGTCCCTGACTCCGGGCCGGCCATCCCCAACGCTCCGAGCGCCGCGTGAACTCCAGCAAGCGTGACGGCACCGTGGCGCGACAGAGCGCGCGATTCGCTGCAGTGCTCGCGACCCCTTTCGGCCGGCTGGGCATACGCACCGAAGCCGATGCGGTGGCCGGGATCGTATTTCTCCGGGATAACGTCAGGCCGCGCTCGCCGGTCGAGCCGCTTGCCAGGCGCGCGTGCGCGCAGGTGGAGCGCTACCTGCGCGATCCGGATTTTCGCTTCCGCCTGCCGCTCGAGCCCGCAGGCACGCCGTTTCAGCGCCGCGTATGGGACGCGATCGCCGCGATTCCGCGGGGCCGCACCCGCAGCTACGGCGACATCGCGCGCGATCTGGGCTCGGCGCCGCGCGCGGTGGGCCAGGCCTGCGGGGAGAATCGCTACCCGCTGGTCATTCCCTGCCATCGCGTGATTTCGGCGAGCGGGGTCGGCGGGTTCGCGCACGCGGACGGCGGCTACCTGCTGCGCATCAAGCGCTGGCTGCTGGCCCATGAGGGCGCGAACGCCGGGGCCCAGGACACGATGAACGGCAGGCCATGAACGAGACGGTGAACGGGAAGGACGCGGCGCTGCTCGACGAATTCTGCGACACCGTCTGGCTCGAGGACGGACTGGCCAAGAACACGCTCGAATCGTACCGGCGCGATCTGCGCCAGTACGCGGCGTGGCTGGAGGCGCAGGGGCGCGAGTCGCTGCTATTCGCGACCGAGGCCGACCTGTCGGGGTATTTCGGGTCGCGCTACGCCGGAGCCGGACGCCGCCGGCAGGCTGCCGATCGTGCCGCGGGGGGCATCAAGGCGAGCACTCAGGCACGGCTGCACTCGAGCCTGAAGCGCTTTTACCAGTTCGCCCTTCGAACCGGCCGTATCGGCGCGGACCCGACGTTGAACCTCGATACGCCGAAGAAGCCGCAGCGATTCCCCAAGACGCTGTCTGAGTCCGACGTCGAGGCGCTGCTTGCGCAGCCGGACACCCAAACGCCGCTGGGCCAGCGCGACCGCACGATGTTCGAAGTCCTCTACGCAAGCGGCCTGCGCGTGTCCGAACTGGTCAGGCTGAAAGTCACCGAAGTGGGTCTGGACACCGGTGTCGTGCGGATCATGGGCAAGGGCTCGAAGGAACGTCTGGTACCGCTCGGCGAGGAAGCGCTTTCGTGGCTGGCGCGATTTCTGCGCGAGGCGAGGCCGGTGCTGCTCGCGGGGCGAACCAGCGATTATGTATTCGTCACCGCGCGTGCCGCGCCGATGACGCGGCAGGCGTTCTGGCACCTGATAAAGAGACGCGCGGCGCAGGCGCTTCCAGGGAAAAGCCTTTCGCCCCACACACTGCGCCACGCTTTCGCCACCCATTTGCTCAACCACGGCGCCGACCTTCGGGTGGTGCAGCTGCTGCTCGGCCATGCGGATATCTCGACGACCCAGATCTATACCCACGTGGCGCGCGAACGCCTGAAGACGCTGCACCAGAAGCATCATCCCAGGGGTTGAGTCGCCAGGCTAGGCGCGCGAACGCTCTACACTCACGCCCACATACTTCGCGCCCTTGAGCACGCCCAGCTTGGTGATGCCGACCTTGACTCGCGGCGCGCCGAAGTCGGCGATGATCATGCGTGCCATGCGATCGGCGAGATTCTCGACCAGCCCGAAATGCTCGGTCGCGACCATGGCGCGAATGTGCTCGACGACCACGCTATAGTCGATGGTATCGGCGACCTTGCCGCTGGCGAACACGGTAGCGCCTGGAATCCCGATCTCGATGTCCAGCTCGATGGTCTGCGGCGCGATCTTCTCGTGCTTGTGCAGGCCGACCCAGGCGTCGAGCCGGAGTTCTCGAATGAAGATGACGTCCATAGTGCGGAGCGCTCGGGAATGAGGAGGGCGGCGTCACGCTCGCGGATTGGTTAAACTGAGCGGCGTCAATCCGGGATTCTAAGCGAACTCGATGGCCACCGCTCTGTTCGTTCTCATTGCCTACCTGATCGGCTCGCTGTCGTTCGGCGTGCTGGTGAGCCGCGCGTTCGGTCTCCCGAACCCGCGCAGCTATGGCTCGGGCAACCCGGGCGCAACGAACGTGCTGCGCACGGGCAAGAGGGTGGCGGCGCTGCTCACGCTTCTGGGCGACGGCGGCAAGGGATGGCTAGCGGTATTCCTGGCGCAGCGGTTCGCCGGCGGAATGGGCGTCGAGCCGGCCGGGGTCGCGGGCGTGGCCATCGCCGTATTCATCGGCCATCTGTACCCCGTGTTCTTCGGTTTCCATGGGGGCAAGGGCGTCGCCACGGCGGCGGGCATCCTGCTCGCGGTGAACCCGTGGCTCGGCCTCGCGACCCTGGTTTCGTGGATCGCGATCGCGGCGATATTTCGCTTGTCCTCGCTTGCGGCGCTGATCGCCGCGGCGTTCGCGCCGGTTTATTACGTCTGGCTGTTCGGCATCGACGTCATGGCGGCTGCGGTAACCGCGATGTCGGCGCTGCTCATCTGGCGGCACAAGGACAACATCCGCCGGCTGCTTGCGGGGCAGGAAGGACGGATAGGCGGCACGAAGAAGCCACGAGGCCAGATCTGAGCCCGCGTCGCCGTCCCGTCAGGCGGCGATTGCGGAGAGATCCCAGCGCGGCCTGACCGTGAACGCGCAACGCGGACCGACTGAATCCGCGGCGCTCCGATCACTTTGCAGTCGCAGAGCGCCGGCCAAGGCAATCATCGCGCCGTTGTCGGTGCAGAATTCCAGCGGCGGGTAGTGAACGTCGAAGCCTGCCTTGGCCGCGGCCCGGTCGAGCAATGCGCGCAGCCTGGTATTTGCGCCGACGCCGCCGGCAACGACCAGCCGTTCGAGTCCGGTCGTTTCCATCGCGGTCACGCATTTCGCGACCAGAACATCGACCACCGCTTCCTCGAAGGCGTGCGCGATGTCGGCTCGGGTCTGTGCGTCGAGCGTGCGCTTGCGACATTCGATTGCGACCGCAGTCTTCAAGCCGCTGAAGCTGAAATCGAGATCGCCGGAGGCGATCATCGGGCGCGGAAACTTGAACCGGCCGGGGCGGCCTCCGGTGGCGAGTTGCGCGAGCGCCGATCCGCCGGGATAGGGCAGACCGAGCAGCTTGGCGGTCTTGTCGAACGCCTCGCCCGCGGCATCGTCCTGGGTTTCGCCGAGCAGCGCGTATTGGCCCACGTCGGTCACGCGCATGAGCTGCGTGTGCCCTCCGGAGACCAGCAGCGCGATGAATGGAAAGGCGGGCGGGCTCTCCGCGAGCAGCGGCGAGAGCAGGTGCCCCTCCAGATGATGCACGCCGATCGCCGGCACTCCTAGCCCGAAGGCCAGGCTGGCCGCGACGCTGGCGCCGACCAGCAGCGCGCCGGCGAGCCCCGGCCCTTCGGTGTAGGCGACCGCGGCGAGGTCCTCGAAGCGCACGCCGCCGCGGCCCATCACCTCGTGCACCAGCGGCAGCAGGCGGCGAATGTGGTCGCGCGATGCGAGTTCGGGCACCACGCCGCCGTATTCGTCGTGCAGCGTCACCTGAGAGTGCAGTGCATGCGCGAGCAGACCTGCGAGCGGCGTGCATCCATCGAGCAGGCCGCGCGCGGCGTCGTACAGCGCCACGCCGGTCTCGTCGCAGGATGTCTCGATACCCAGAATCAACATGATTCTTAAGTGTTTTTCTGACGGCCCTGTCAGCCCGGGGTAGGCATGATCCTATAGAACCGCGCTGCATATGTTGCACGAATACCCGTCCTCGTGCGCTGAATCTGATCGGTTCTGGCGCCGTGGCCGGAAAAAGGCTAGAATGCGGGCCCTTACCAACGTTGCCCTGGAATCGATACTGCATGCCGACTGTACGCGTCAAGGAGAATGAGCCGTTTGAAGTGGCGATGCGCCGTTTCAAGCGCACGGTCGAGAAGACCGGCCTGCTCACCGAACTGCGCTCACGCGAGTTCTACGAAAAGCCGACCGCCTACCGCAAGCGCAAGCTCGCCGCTGCGGTCAAGCGCCACTACAAGCGCCTGCGCAGCCACGCGCTGCCGCCCAAGCTTTACTAGGATCTAGAGCCGCGGGATATCGAGGCCGAGCCGGCTGACGCCCGCTCGGCCTCGCGCATTTCTGGACCTTTTCCTCCCGATCGATTTCTGCACGCATGTCACTCAAAGCGAAAATCACCGAAGACATGAAATCGGCGCTCCGGGCGAAGGATGCCCCGCGCCTGTCGGCGATCCGGCTTCTGCTGGCCGCGATCAAGCAGAAGGAGATCGATGAGCGCATCGAGCTCACCGAGGCCGACGTGCTTGCCATCGTCGACAAGCAGATCAAGCAGCGGCGCGACTCGATCGCGCAATACCAGGCTGCAAACCGGCAGGACCTCGTCGACGGCGAGACCTTCGAATTGAATCTGCTCAGCGCCTACCTGCCGGTGCAGTTGACCGAGGCAGAGATCGCCGAGGAGATCGCCCGGGCGATCGCCGAAACCGGCGCGCGGAACATGCCCGACATGGGCAAAGTAATGGCGCTGCTAAAGGGCAGGCTGGCCGGCCGCACCGACATGGGCAAGGTGTCCGGATGGGTCCGGGCCCGGCTGTCGCCCTGAGCCGACCTTGCCAAACGGCAAAAATCGCCTATAACGAATACGTGTCTGCACAAGCTGCACTCCTTCCGGCGCGCGTATGGGCGCGCCGGTCCGTTTCCGCCAACAGGCTTGACGTCTGCGCCAACCAGGCTTGATTCCGGATTCCTTCAAGCAGGATTTGCTTAACCGGGTCGATATTGTCGACCTGGTCGAGCGTCACGTGCGCCTGAAGAAGGCGGGCGCGAACTTTGTCGCCTGTTGCCCGTTCCACAACGAAAAGTCGCCGTCGTTCACGGTCAGCCCCAGCAAGCAGTTCTATCACTGCTTTGGCTGCGGCGCGCACGGAAACGCGATTTCGTTCGTGATGGAATACCAGGGACTGGGCTACGTCGAAGCGGTCAAGGAGCTTGCCGATTCGGCAGGCATGAAGCTGCCCGAGTTCGAGCGATGGGGAGGCGCGTCGAAGGCAGAATCCGAAGGCACCGACCTCTACGCCGTCATGAAGCAGGCCGAGCAATACTATCGCGAGCAGCTCAAGAACGCGCCGGCGGCGATCGCGTATCTCAAGGGGCGTGGGCTGACCGGGACGGTCGCCGCGCGCTTCGCGATCGGTTACGCGCCGGATGGCTGGCAGAACCTGCAGGCGGTGTTTCCCGACTACGCGGCCAGGGCGCTCAAGGACTGCGGTCTGGTCATCGACGGCGAGGGCGGCAGGCGCTACGACCGCTTCCGCGACAGGATCATGTTCCCGATCCTCAACCAGCGCGGCTCGGTGATCGGCTTCGGCGGGCGGGTGCTCGGCGAGGGCGAACCGAAATACCTCAATTCGCCGGAAACGCCGCTGTTCGAGAAAGGGCGCGAGCTCTACGGCCTGTCGCAGGCCCGCACCGCCGTACGCGAGGCGGGCCGCGTGGTCGTGGTCGAAGGCTACATGGATGTCGTGGCGCTCGCGCAGCACGGTATCGAGTACGCGGTGGCCACGCTGGGAACGGCAACCAGCCCGACTCACGTGCAGAAGCTGTTCCGGCAGACCGACGAGATCGTGTTTTGCTTCGACGGCGATGCGGCCGGGCGGCGGGCGGCGTGGCACGCGCTGGAGGTGAGTCTGCCTGTGCTCGCCGACCAGAAGGCGGTCAAGTTTCTGTTTCTGCCTGCCGAGGACGATCCGGACAGCTATGTGCGCGCGCACGGCAGGCAGGCGTTCGAGCGCTTGCTCGCGGAGGCACGTCCGCTATCGGAGTTCTTCCTGGCTGAACTCAGGAGCCGGGTCGACATGGCGACCCTCGAGGGGTGCTCGCGCCTCATACACGAGGCCAAACCGCTGCTGAAGCGAATCGCCGCGCCGGCGCTCCAACTGCAGCTTCTGAAGCAGGTGGCGCAGGCCTCGGGCGTGACGCAGGAGGAGGCCGGGCGGCTGACGGAGATACGCGGTGCTGCGCCCGGGCGCCCCGTGCGTCCGGCGCCGCCGAAGGGACCCGATCGCGCGATGCTGAATCGCAAATTGGACCGGGAGTTGCTCGCCTGCCTGCTGGCGCACCCGCCACTGGTGCGCGAAGTCCCGGCTGAAGTCGTTGACGTCAGCCACGCGGAAGGGCGCGCCCTCGAGGCGCTGATCGCGCTCGATGGTATCGAGGCACTCACGCATGCGGTGATTCTCGAACTGTTGAGGGAATCGGAGCACGCGTCCCTGTTGAATCGAATAAGGAGCGAGTTTCTGCACAAGGACATGGACACCGAGGTCGCGCGGGCGGAATTCGACGCTGTGATCGAGGCCATACGCAGGCGCAATCCCAATCCCCGCATCAAGGAGTTGGGGGAGAAGGCGGCCAGGGAAGGGCTCACCGGGCAGGAACGCGACGAGTTCGGGCGCTTGATCGCGGAAGACGCGGCATTGAAGCAGCGTCGAATGCCGCCATCCACTGTGCTATAATGCGCGCCTTTTTTCGCCCCACCCCATCCCCAGGAAAAGTCATGGCAAAACAGAAAGTTAAGGCCAAAACGGCCAAAACCGGTGCCAACAATAAGGCCAGGCACGCCAGGGCGCAGTTGTTGGCGAAGCGTGCCAAGGCGCAACAGCTCGCCAAGCGGGTCCGGGCGCAGCGTGCCAAGGCGCTCGCCGACCGGGTCAAGACGCAGCGTGCCAGGGCCCAGGCCGCCCGCGCCAAGGAACACGCGGCACGCGAGAAGGCGCGTGAGAAGGCGGCGAAGGACAAGCAGAAGGCGCGGATTGCGAAACAGCGGGAGCGGGAGCGCGTAGCGCGCATGAAGGAAAAGGCGCGCGCCGCTCTGGAAAAGGCGAGGGCCAAGGCAAAGGCCAGCAGGGAGAAGGAGGCGGCGCGCGAGAAGGCGCTGAAGGAAAAGGAACTGGCCAAGCAGAAGGCGCAGAAGGAAAGAGAACTGGCCAAGCAGAAGGCGCTTGAGGCCAAGCAGAAGGCCCAGGAATTGGCGAAGGCGGGGCGGGGCCGGGCCGGGCGGCCTGCGAAGCGCGACCGCGATGCCGAGCGCGCGCTGCTCGCGCGCGCGGAACTCAAGCCCGAGGAGGCCGAAGCGCGTCGCACGCGCCTGAAGAATCTGATCAAACTCGGCAAGGAGCGCGGCTACCTGACCTACGCCGAGGTGAATGACCATCTGCCCGACGACATGGTGGATGCCGAGCAGATCGAATCCATCATCAGCACCTTCAACGACATGAGCATCCAGGTTTTCGACGAGGCCCCGGATGCCGAAACGCTGCTGATCAGCGAGAACGCACCCACGGTGGTGCCCGACGAGGATGCCGAGGAGGCCGCGGAGGCAGCGCTCTCGACGGTCGATCCCGAGTTCGGCCGCACGACCGACCCGGTGCGCATGTACATGCGCGAGATGGGATCGGTGGAACTGCTCACGCGCGAGGGCGAGATCGAGATCGCCAAGCGCATCGAGGACGGCCTGAAGCACATGATCCAGGCGATTTCGGCCTGTCCGACCACCATCGCGGAGATTCTGGAGCTGGTGGCGAAGGTCGACCGCGACGAGATGCGGATCGATGAGCTGGTCGATGGCCTGATCGATCCGAACGCCAAGGACGAACCGATCGAGGAGATCGCCGAAGAGGCCGAGATCGAGGAGGAAATGGAGGAGAGCGAAGACGAGGCCGCCGCCGCCGTGTCCGCGGGCCTGCTGCAGTTGAAGCAGGACGCCCTGGTGCGCTTCAGCAAGATCCGCCGCATGTACGACAAGAAGCGCGCGGCGCTCACCAAGCACGGCCACCGCAGCAAGGAGTACGTCCGCGCGCGCGACCAGATCTCCGGCGAACTGCTGAATATCCGCTTCACCGCCCGGATCATCGAGCGGCTGTGCGACTCGCTGCGCGGCATGGTCGAGGAGGTGCGACGCCACGAGCGCGAGATCATGCGAATGTGCGTGACCAAGGGCATGATGCTGCGAGCGCACTTCATCAAGGTCTTCCCCGGCAATGAGACAAACCTGCGCTGGGTGAAGAACGAGATCGCCGGCGGGCATCCGTGGAGCGCCGTGCTCACGCGCTTCGCGCCTGCAATCATGGAACAGCAGCAGAAGCTGATCAACATCCAGAAGCGCATCGGCATTCCGCTGAAGGATCTCAAGGAGATCAACAAGCAGATGTCCACGGGCGAGGCCAAGGCGCGGCGCGCGAAGCGCGAAATGACCGAGGCCAACCTGCGGCTGGTGATCTCGATCGCCAAGAAGTACACCAACCGCGGCCTGCAGTTCCTCGACCTCATCCAGGAAGGCAACATCGGCCTGATGAAGGCGGTGGACAAGTTCGAATACCGCCGCGGCTACAAGTTCTCGACGTACGCGACGTGGTGGATCCGGCAGGCGATCACCCGCTCGATCGCGGATCAGGCGCGCACCATCCGCATTCCGGTGCACATGATCGAGACCATCAACAAGATGAACCGCATCTCGCGCCAGATCCTT
>Ga0155954_1212_pt2 | contig 11706 bp, 12 predicted proteins | sample RifCSPlowO2_02_FD_107608 | JGI IMG/M metagenome (GOLD analysis project Ga0155954, IMG submission 107608) | Betaproteobacteria bacterium RIFCSPLOWO2_02_FULL_65_20
TGACCGGATCGGTCGTCGCCGATGCGAGCCGCATTCAATTGCGTCAGATCCGGCTTTCAGCCGGGTTGCTCAGCGCCAACGGGTCGGCAGAGCTGGATGCGCAGAAGAACCTGTCGGGGCGCCTCCAGATTGAATTGCGAGCACAGGTGACGCAGCTGCGGGCGACCCTGGCGATAACAGGCACGCTCGCCGAGCCGCAGTTCCGGCGCTCGAACTGATCCAGGACCCTTTCGTTATACCGCTCGCCGAAGTTCGGCGCCGGGCATCGGGTATAATTTCCCTTTACCGACGCGCGCCCATGCCGACCATCCTGACGTTGCGCGGAACGACAGCCCTTTCGGCCTTCCGGCTCGACAAACTCAACTCCCAGCTCGCCGGCGTTCATCGCTCCCTGCGGATTGCCAGCGCCGAGTACCGGCACTTCGCTGAACTCGATCGCACGCTGTCGGGCGATCAACTCAGCATCCTGCAGCGGCTGCTCGAGTATGGCGAGGCGTCTGCGCACGCCGCGGACGAAGGCTCGCTGCTGCTGGTCGTGCCGCGGGTCGGCACCATCTCTCCCTGGTCCTCGAAGGCCACCGACATCGCGCGCCATTGCGGGCTCGAGGCCCTGCGCCGCGTCGAGCGCGGCGTCGCGTACCGACTGGCAGGCGGCCGCGCCGTCGCCGAGCATCGCCCCGCGATTCTGCCTCTGCTGCACGACCGGATGACCGAAACCGTATTCGAGGATCTGGGTGAGGCCGGGGCGCTGTTCCGCCATTTCGAGCCCAGATCCCTGATCACCGTGCCGGTGCTGGCCGGGCGGGGCAGGGACGCGCTCGAGGAGGCCAACCGGCAGATGGGCCTTGCGCTGTCGCCCGACGAAATCGATTACCTGCTCGAGCACTTCCGCGCCGTCGGCCGTGATCCGACCGATGTTGAACTCACCATGTTCGCGCAGGCGAATTCAGAGCATTGCCGGCACAAGATTTTCAACGCCAGCTGGGTGATAGACGGCCAGGCGCAGCCGCATTCCCTGTTCGGCATGGTGCGCAGGACCCACGAGCTGCATCCGCAGGGAACGATCGTCGCCTATTCAGACAACGCGGCGATCATGGAGGGGCGCACGGCGCAACGCTTCTATCCGGACGCGGACGGGCGCTACTGCTCACACGAACAGCTCACGCACACGCTGATGAAGTGCGAAACCCACAACCACCCGACTGCGATATCGCCGTTCCCGGGCGCGGCCACGGGCTCGGGCGGAGAGATCCGCGACGAGGGCGCCACCGGGCGCGGCGCGCGCCCCAAGGCCGGGCTGTGCGGATTTTCCGTGTCGCACCTTCGCATCCCCGGATTCGAGCAGCCGTGGGAGAAGACCGAAGGCAAGCCTTCGCGTATCGCCTCCGGCCTCGCGATCATGCTCGAGGGGCCGATCGGCGCTGCATCCTTCAACAACGAATTCGGCCGCCCGAACCTTGCCGGCTATTTCCGCGCCTTCGAAGCCAGGGTGGGAGGCGCCGTGCGCGGCTACCACAAGCCGATCATGATCGCCGGCGGCATCGGCAACATCAACGCGCTGCACTCGAGCAAGGATCCGCTGCCGGAGGGCGCGCTGCTGATCCAGCTCGGCGGCCCGGGCATGCTGATCGGCATGGGCGGGGGCGCCGCCTCGAGCATGGACACCGGCGCCAATGCAGAGGACCTGGATTTCGACTCGGTGCAACGAGGCAATGCCGAGATCCAGCGGCGGGCGCAGGAGGTGATCGACCGCTGCTGGCAACTTGGCGAGGCCAATCCCATCCTGTCCATCCACGACGTGGGCGCCGGCGGGATCTCCAATGCGCTGCCCGAGATTGTGCACGGTGCGGACCGCGGTGCGCACATCAATCTGCGCGCACCGCCCTCGGAAGAACCGGGCATGTCGCCGCGCGAAATCTGGTCCAACGAGGCGCAGGAGCGCTACGTGCTGGCGATTGCGCCGCACCGGCGCGCGCAGTTCGAGGCGATGTGCGCGCGCGAGCGCTGCCCGTTCGCGGTGGTGGGCACCGCGAGTGCCGGAGGCCGGCTGCGCGTCGAGGATCCGCACTTCGGCAACGTTCCCGTGGACATGGACCTGGCCGTGCTGTTCGGCAAGCCGCCGCGCATGACCCGCGACGTGCGGCACCTACCGGTGGTGCTCGATCCGCTGTCCTTGGATGGAATGGAGCTGAAGGAGGCTTGTTACCGGGTGCTGCGGTCACCGACGGTCGCAAACAAGACCTTTCTCGTTTCCATCGGCGACCGAACCGTGGGCGGCCTGTGCGCGCGCGACCCCTTCGTGGGTCCATGGCAGGTACCGGCGGCCGACTGCGCGGTGACGTTGCTCGATTTTTCGGGCTCCACGGGCGAAGCCTACTCGATGGGCGAGCGCGCGCCGCTCGCGGTCATCGACGCGGCGGCATCGGGCCGTATGGCGGTCGGGGAGGCGCTCACGAATTTGGCGGCGGCACGCATCGAGTCGCTCACCCGAGTGAAACTCTCGGCCAATTGGATGGCGGCCTGCGGCAGCCCAGGGGAAGACGCCGCGCTGTACGACACGGTGCGCGCGGTGGCGCTCGAACTGTGTCCGAAGCTGGGCGTGTCGATTCCGGTGGGCAAGGATTCGCTGTCGATGCGCACGGTGTGGCAGGACGGCAAGGACACCCGAGAGGTGGTATCGCCACTGTCGCTCATCGTCTCGGCCTTCGCGCCCTGCGAGGACGCGCGCGCCACGCTGACGCCGCAGCTTCGCACCGATTGCGGCCCGACCGAACTGGTGCTGATCGACTTGGGGCGCGGCCGCAATCGTCTGGGCGGTTCGATGCTTGCGCAGGTGTTCGAGCGCTTCGGCAACCAGGCGCCGGACCTCGACGAACCCGAGGCGCTGGTGCGCTTCTTCGACTGCATCCAGTCGCTCGCCCGCGACGCACTGCTGCTTGCCTATCATGATCGCTCCGACGGCGGGCTGTTCGCCTGCGTGTGCGAAATGGCGTTCGCAGGGCATGCGGGGGTGACCATCGAAGTGGGCGCGCTGGCTACCGGTGCAGGGCCGGGATCGGCGGACGGGCGCGGGCAGCTGCTCGCGGCGATGTTCGCGGAGGAGCTGGGTGCGGTGATACAGGTCCGGGCGCAGGACCGCTCCGGCGTGCTCTCGAGGTTGAGGCAGGCGAGGCTGATCGCGCACCGGATCGGTTCACCCAATGACCGCGACCAGATCGAACTGGTGCGCAACGGCAAACGCATCCTCGCCGAGCCGCGCATCGCACTGCAGCGCGCCTGGTCCGAGGTCAGTTATCGGATGCAGGCGCTGCGCGACCATCCGGACTGCGCGCAAGAGGAGTTCGACCGCATCCTGGACGCGCAGGATCCAGGCTTGCACGCGCAACTGACCTTCGATCCGGCCCAGGACGCGGCGGCGCCGTTCGTTGCGTCGGGCGCGCGACCGCGCATCGCGGTGCTGCGCGAGCAGGGCGTCAACGGGCAGGTGGAGATGGCGGCGGCGTTCGACCGTGCCGGGTTCGAACCCTGGGACGTGCACATGAGCGACATCATCGAAGGGCGGGTGTCGCTGGCGAAGTTCAAGGGTTTCGCCGCCGCGGGCGGCTTTTCCTACGGCGACGTGCTGGGCGGCGGCGCGGGCTGGGCGAAATCGATCCTGTACAACCGGCGTGCGCGCGACGAGTTCGAAGCCTTCTTCGGCCGCGGCGACACCTTCGCGCTCGGGGTGTGCAACGGCTGCCAGATGATGAGCCACCTGCGCGACATGATCCCCGGCGCCGGGGACTGGCCGCGGTTTCTGCGCAACCGCTCGGAGCAATTCGAGGCGCGTTTCGTCATGGTCGAAGTGACTCCCAGCCCGTCGCTGTTCTTTGCCGGCATGGCGGGAAGCCGCATGCCGATCGCGACCGCGCACGGCGAGGGCAGGGCGGTGTTCGACCGGCCGGGAAGCAAACAGGCGGCGATTCTCGCGCTGCGCTTTGTCGACAACCGCGGGGCTCCGACGGCGACCTACCCGCTCAATCCCAACGGTTCGCCGCAGGGCGCGACAGGGTTCACGACTGCCGACGGCCGATTCACCATCCTGATGCCGCATCCGGAGCGGGTGTTCCGCACGCTGCAGCAGTCCTGGCATCCCGACGACTGGGGCGAGGACGGCCCCTGGCTGCGCATGTTCCGCAACGCGAGGTGCTGGGTGGGCTGATCCAACCTGGATGCAAACGACAAGGGGGCCGCTGGCGCCCTTGTCGTTCTTGCGCGCAGCGCAGCTATTCGACCTTCGCCTTGGCGCGCAGGTCCTTCACCAACTGCTCGACTTCCCGGTTCTGCAGCATGTTCATGATCTGCTGCTTCACGGTGTCGAACTCCGGGAACTGCGCGTTGCGCACGTCGTCGAGCCGGATGACGTGGTAACCGAACGGCGTCTGCACCGGAGACTCGGTCATCTTGCCTTTTTCCAGCTTCGCCAGCGCGTCGCCGAACGGCTTCACGTAGGTGGCGGCCGGCTGCCAGTCGAGCTCGCCGCCCTTGTCCTTGGAGCCGATATCCTTGGACTGCTTGGCAAGGTCCTCGAACTTGGCGCCCTTCTTGAGCTGTTCGATGATGTCCTTCGCATCGGTATCCTTCTCGACCAGGATGTGCCGCGCCTTGTATTCCTTGTCGCCGCGCTGCGCCTTGGCCCTGTCGTACTCCGCGCGCAGGGCGTCGGCCTTTATCGGATGGGTTTTGACGTAATCCTGAAGGTAGGCCTGGAAGATGATCTGCTGGCGTGCGAGGTCGAGCTGGGATCGGACCTCGGCGCTCTTGCTCAGTCCCTTGCGGTCGGCTTCCTGCACGACCAGTTCCCAGGCGATCAGCTGGTCAAGTATCGCCTTGCGCAGCTGTTCGTTGTCGGGCTTGCCCTGCGCGGTCTGCGACTTCACCAGGAATTCGACGCGCGACTTGGGAATCGCCTTGCCGTTGACCGTCGCCGACTTGGTCGCGTCGGCGCTTTGGGCCGGCGAGGGCAAGGCGATGGCGCCGGCGAGAACCATGCCGGCGATGAGGGGAAATGCTTTCATTACTGCTCCTTTCGGGCGGCGGGAGAAAAGGGGGGCATCATAGCTCATCCGGTGCCAGCGCATGGATGGCCAGAGCGTGGATGTCGCTGCGGATCAACGCACCCAGGGCCTCGTAGACCATGCGGTGCCGGGCGAGCCGGTTCCGGCCCGCGAACCGGGGCGAGACGATGATCAGCCGGAAATGGCTGCCGCCGGCCTTCCAGCCCGCGTGTCCGAGGTGCTGGCCGGACTCGTCCTGCAGTTCGACGGCGGTGGGCTCGAGCGAGGCGAGCCGCGCCTGGATGGATTCGGCGAGAGTCATGCGCGGGCCTGCGCGGCGTCGCGGGGGCGGCTCAAGGCTGCTCCTTCTCTTGCATGTAGCGCGACAGGAACAGTGCCTGCAGCACGACGAACACCAGCATCAGGCCCATGCCGCCGAACAGCTTGAAGTTGACCCAGGCGTCCGTGGAAAAATTGAAGGCGACGTACAGATTCGCTGCGCCCATCAGCGCAAAGAAGGCCGCCCAGCTCCAGTTGAGCTTGTGCCAGATCGCCTCCGGCAGCTCGATTTGCTTGCCCATCATCGCGCGAATGATGTTCTTCCCGAGCAGCAGCTGCCCGCCGAGCAGAATTCCGCTGAACATCCAATAAAGCACGGTCGGCTTCCACTTGATGAAGGTCTCGTCCTTCAGCAGCAGCGTCGCGCCCCCGAAGACCGCGATGATGGCGAGGCTCACCCACATCATGGTGTCCACCTTGCGCCGCCTGAACTTGAGCCATCCGATCTGCGCGAACGTCGCCGCGATGGCGACCCCCGTCGCCGCGTAGATGTCGGCGAACTTGAAGACGACGAAGAAAAGGATGACCGGCAGGAGATCGAAGAGGAATTTCATTGCGGGATTATAGGTCCTGTGCGCAGGGCGCTCAATCCTGCTTGTCCAGCTTCAGCGACGCCGAATTGATGCAATAGCGCAGGCCCGTCGGAGCAGGTCCATCGTCAAAGACGTGCCCCAGATGGGCGTCGCAGGAGGCGCACAGTGCCTCGGTGCGGGTCATGAACCAGGAGTGGTCCGTTTCCGTGCGCACATTCTCGTTGCTGACCGCAGCCCAATAGGAAGGCCAACCGGTACCCGAATCGAACTTGGCCTCGGAGCTGAACAGCTCGGCACCGCAGCCTATGCAGCGGTAGATGCCTTTGTCCTTGCAGTCGTGGTAGTCCCCGCTGAAGGCGCGCTCGGTGCCCTTTCTCCTGGTCACGTTGTACTGCATGGGTGTGAGCTGGGCACGCCACTCGGCATCGGTCTTGGTGATTTTGGCGCTCATGCTTGGTCCTTGGCTGGCCTGTTTGGGGTACCGCGGATGCGCATTCTACACGCTGGGACCCATGCGTTTGCACGGGGCTGGATGAGGTGCTCTCCCGCACCCTACATTAGGGTGCGCCGTGGGCAATTAGTTCACAGGTGTTTCGGGGGATGCGCATGGGAAACGATGCGGGACGGGGGCCACAAGTCGCTCGGCCAACCCGCGTTCGACACCTGAGTCGCGAGCCTACAGCACTTCGGCCGCCCGGTCGGCCAGCCGCGATCGCTCGCCGCGTTTCATCGTGATGTGGCCGGAGTGCGACCATCCCTTGAAGCGGTCCACGACGTAGGTCAAGCCGGAACTCCCCTCGGTGAGATAGGGCGTGTCGATCTGCGCGATGTTTCCCAGACACACGACCTTGGTCCCGGGGCCGGCGCGCGTAATCAGCGTCTTCATCTGCTTGGGCGTTAGATTCTGCGCCTCGTCGATGATGAGGTACTTGTTGAGAAACGTGCGGCCGCGCATGAAGTTGAGCGACTTGATCTTGATCCGGGAGCGGATCAGGTCGCGCGTCGCGGCGCGGCCCCATTCACCTGCGTCCTCGTCGGTCTTGTTGAGCACGTCGAGGTTGTCCTCGAGCGCGCCCATCCAGGGCGTCATCTTCTCTTCTTCGGTGCCGGGCAGATAGCCGATGTCCTCGCCCACCGGCACGGTGACACGCGTGAAAATGATCTCGGAGTAGAGCTTCGCCTCCAGCGTCTGCATCAGGCCCGCCGCAATCGTGAGCAGCGTCTTGCCTGCGCCCGCCTGGCCGAGCAGGCTGACGAAGTCGATCTCCGGGTTCATCAGCAGGTTGAGCGCGAAGTTCTGTTCGCGGTTTCTCGCGGTGATGCCCCAGACGTTGCTCTTCGAGTGCGTGTAGTCCTTCACCGTTTCGAACACCGCGGTCTCGCCTGACGCGTCCTTCACGGTCGCGTACAGGGGGCGCTCGCTTTCCTGATAGACGAATTCGTTCAGCATGAGGCTGCGGCACAGCGGTCCGTGGACCCGGTAGTAGGTGCGCCCGTCCTTCTTCCACGATTCCATCTTGTGGCCGTGCTTGTCCCAGAAGTCCGCGGGCAGCTCGCGCTCGCCGGTGTAGAGCAGGTCGGTATCCTCCAGCACCTTGTCGTTGAAGTAGTCCTCCGCAGGCAGGCCGAGCGCGCGGGCCTTGATCCTCATGTTGATGTCCTTGGACACCAGGATCACGTGGCGCTGCGGCTGTTGTTTCAGCAGGAATATCAGCACGCCGATGATATGGTTGTCGGCCTTGCCCATCGGCAGGCTCGGCGGAATGTGCCCGTTGATCGCCTGCGTCTGCAGGAACAATCGCCCCGTTGCCGTGTCGGCCTTGTGGCGGCTGAGCGGAATGCCGCGCTCGATGTCGCCCTTGGCATGGCTGACGATGTCGTCCAGGAAACGGCTCGCCTGGCGAGCGTTGCGCGACACCTCCGACATGCCCTTCTTGTTGTTGTCCAGCTCCTCCAGCGTCATGATGGGGATGAAGATGTCGTGCTCCGCGAACCGGTACAGGCTCGTCGGGTCGTGCATCAGCACGTTGGTATCGAGGACGAAGAGCTTGGTGAGAGCCTTCGCCGACCGCTTCTTGGAGGAGGGCATCGGTTTTTCGTAGTCGTCGGCGACGGCGTCTTCGGGGTCGAAGGGCGAGTCAGTCGGTCTTAACAAAATCGAGTACCTCCTGGACGTGCCCTGGGACCTTGACGCCGCGCCACTCCCGGCGCAGCACGCGCCTCGCATCGAGCACGAAGGTGCTGCGTTCGATGCCGCGAACCTGCTTGCCGTACATGTTCTTCATCTTGATGACGCCGAACAGGTTGCAGACCTTCTCGTCCTCGTCCGACAGCAGATCGAACGGAAAGCCCATCTTGGCCTTGAAGTTTTCGTGGGACCGCAGGCTGTCGCGCGAAACGCCGACGATCTCGCAGTCGGCCTTCCTGAATTCCGCATACAGGTCGCGGTAGTTCGACCCCTCGGTGGTGCAGCCGGGTGTGTTGTCCTTCGGGTAGAAGTAGATGACCAGCAGCCTGGCCTTCGATTCCGAGAGCACGAACGTCTTGCCGCCGGTGGCCGGCAGGGAGAAGTCGCTTACCGCCTTATTCAGCATCGGTGTACTGCTCACAGGTCAATTGAACCCAAATCCGGCGCTGAAATCAAGCACGAATTTGTTTGTCATGGACTCCCCGGATACCGAGGTCCGGTTCATCGCATCCCGCCGACAGCCGGTTCGCAGGGTCAAGCGAGAAACTCCTTGCCCTGCAGGGCCAGGGTACCAGAGCGGCCTGCGACCTCCATGTCGATGATCTCGTGGCGGGGCAACCGGGCCATCTCGAGGCCCGCGTACAGTTCGCGCATCGGAACGATCTGGTAGCCGAGCGCCTTCCAGCCGCTGAGCAGCGTTTCGAGCGCGCTCGCCAGCTTGCCGCCCTCGAGTTCCGCGTGCAGCGTGTACACGTGCCCGGTGGGGCGCGGGTCTTCCGAAGCCTTCAGCAAGGCCAGCGCGACATTGTCCGCATTGATGCCGCTCGCGCCGAGCAGTTCGTCCAGCGTCGGCAGGGTCGTGGGCAATTGCGGGCAGGCCATCGGCTCGGCGCGGATCACAGGGACGAAGGGGTGCGTGCCGCGCGTGTCGGAGCAATAATCGAAGCCCAGCCGCTGCGCCAGGCGGAAAGCGTGAATATTCATCTGCCAGCCTGCCGCGCCGTGCACTTTCGCGCTCTCGCCGAAGATCTCGGTGTAGCGGTCGGTGGCAAGGCGCATCTGTGCTCCTGTCCATGCGGCATCGGCGCCGGCAACCCCGTCCTGCCATTTGATGTGATCCCAGGTGTGGATGCCCGCCTCGAAACCCTCGTCCCGGACGAGGCGCATGGTCTCCGCGCAGGCCCGTCCGATGTCCGGACCGGGCAGCAACGTGCCGTAGAGCAGCGTTTTCAGCCCGTAGTGCGACACAACCGAAGTGCGCGAGACCTTATTCATAAAGCCGCGACGGAACACGCGCTTGATCGCGCGGCCGGTGTGGTCGGGCCCCAGGCTGAAGAAAAAAGTCGCGCCGGCGCCGTGCTTCTTCAGGATCTCGATCAGGCGCGGCACGCCTGCTCGGGTGCCGCGGAAGGTGTCGACATCGACCTTGAGGGCGAGCTTCACGTCGCCAATCCCCAGCTTTCCCGGGCCGGTGCAGGCGGACCCATACGGAATTGCTCGCTTTGCCTTTTCCGATCTCCCGATTTTGAAAAACCGGGAGACCTGCATAAACCCAATTTCTTCACCAGACGTGGATACACAAACGACTAATCGACCAGGTGCCGCGCTTCGGCTACATGGGTGCGATAGGCGTCGAAGGTGAGTTTGAGGGCACGCTGCATGTTGACCCGCGGGCGCCAGCCCAGATCGCGCATGGTGTTGGTTATCTTCGGCACCCGGTTCTGCACGTCCTGGTAGCCCCTGCCGTAGTATTTCTCCGCGGTGGTGGCAACCAGCTTCACCTTGCGCGCGTTCGACTGGTATTCGGTGTAGGCGAGGGCGAGCTTCACCATCATCTGCGCCAGTTCCTTCACCGAGTAGTTATTCCTCGGATTGCCGATATTGTAGATCTGCCCGGCGGCGACACCTTTCGTGTTCTCGATGATCTTCATCAGCGCGTCGATGCCGTCGTCGATGTAGGTGAAGGCGCGCTTCTGCCGGCCGCCGTCGACCAGCTTGATGTTTTCGCCGCGCACGATGTGGCCAAGGAACTGGGTGATGACGCGCGAGCTGCCTTCCTTTGCGGTGTTGATCGAGTCCAGCCCCGCTCCGATCCAGTTGAAGGGGCGGAACAGCGTGTAATCGAGTCCTTCCTGCATGCCGTAGGCGTGGATGACGCGGTCCATCAACTGCTTGGCGCAGGAGTAGATCCAGCGCGGCTTGTTGATCGGTCCGAGGATCAGTTCGGAGGCCGCCGGGTCGAAGGCCTTGTCGCGGCACATGCCGTAGACCTCCGACGTCGAAGGGAATATGAGCCGCCGGCGGTGCTTGACGCAGGAGCGCACGATAGGGAGGTTCGCCTCGAAATCGAGCTCGAACACGCGCAGCGGCTCCTTCACGTAGGTCGCCGGCGTCGCGATCGCCACCAGCGGCAGCACGGTGTCGCACTTGCGGATGTGGTACTCGATCCATTCCTTGTTGATGGTGATGTCGCCCTCGAAAAAATGGAAGCGGCGCTCGGCAAGCAGATCCTCGATGCGGTCGGTCTGCATGTCCATGCCATAGACCTCCCAGTCGGTCGAGGCGATGATCCGGTTGGACAGGTGATGGCCGATGAAGCCGTTGACGCCGAGGAGGAGGATTTTTTTCATTTCGCTGCCATGTGCCGTTCAGAGTTGATACCTGGTGATGTCAAGAGAACCATGAAAGACGCCGAGAATGTCAACGTTCCGGTCGTCCTTGATGAGGTAGGCGATGCGGTAGTGTCCGTAGAGCAGGATCCGCACATGGCGTGACGAAGCTGTGTAGCGATACCCGATCTCGGGAAAAGTGGCGAGAACCTGCGCCCTATCAAAGATTCCCTGGACCGTGCGACCTGCGGCTCGAGGGTTGTCTGCAGCGATGTACTCGAAAATGTCCTCAAGCCAGCGTTTGGCTTCGTCGGTCCAGGTTATTTCTGCCATGAGCGGATGCGCCGCTCCATTTCCTCATTTGAAATTGTGCGCTTTGCGTCCGAATCGGCGAGGCCCCGTTCGACCATAACGTGGAAGGCAAGTTCGCGCACGATTTCATCGCGCGTGCTGTCCTCGGGTTGCCCTTGAATAAGGCGGGTAAGCTCTTCCTTTACAGTGGACATATCAAGACCTCCGCGTTGCCCTCAATCCTGCCACATCCGGATGCCGTTGGCCAATGGCACGTAATGTCTTGCTGTGCGGCGGGCCGGCACGGACGCGTGTAGGTGCTGTTTACGGCGATTAGATTTCAAGCGCTAACTATTTCTGAAACCATGAACGTTCAGCCAACGCGCTGTCGCCCGACCCGCTGCTCCCACAGGGTCGCCAAGTTCGACAGGCTCTGTCCCAGCAACTGCGGATTGTGGCATGGCAGAAAATCCCAGGTCCCTAGGCGGCCCCAATGATTCACTGCCGCCATCCACCGCCGTGCCGCCTGGTGCTTGGCGTCCGAATCACCGGGCTGCCCCTTAATTTCGAGGATGACGGTAACGCCGTTTGCGAGTCGTACCAGAAAATCGGGTTCATAGACCATTGCTGTCCGGTTAAAACGTGAATAGATTCATTTGATTGCAGTCGTCACCCTGTTCGGATTTGTAGTCGCTGCCCGGAAAGGCTTG
>Ga0155954_1242_pt1 | contig 11619 bp, 11 predicted proteins | sample RifCSPlowO2_02_FD_107608 | JGI IMG/M metagenome (GOLD analysis project Ga0155954, IMG submission 107608) | Betaproteobacteria bacterium RIFCSPLOWO2_02_FULL_65_20
CATGGCGAATCCATCCCTCACCACTTGTCGGATGGCGTCTTCTGGCCGGCCTGGCTGATGGCCAGCGTCACGTCGCCCGCCATTGTGCTGGTGGTTTTCGGGACGAGCGACATTGTGAACGACGGCGGCGGGCCAGCCGCCACGGTAATTTGCACCGGCTCGTAGAATTTGCTCACGTCGGTCGGCGCTGTGGCACTGAGGGCAGCCTCGGTCGACGCGTAGGCACGATTGTCCAGCAGGAATTGGGTCTGCTTCTGCGCCAGATCCATCAGGTAGCTTTGCGCCGCCGCCCGGTATCCCTTGCGCACGTGCGAGGTGTAGGACGGATACGCGACCGCCGCCAGAAGGGCGACGATCGCCACAGTGATCATCAGCTCGATCAGCGTGAAGCCGCGCATCCGGGGAGCGCGCCCCCGTGCTTGCGAACGGCCGGACCTTGCGGGTTCACGACCTGCGGCCAGACATAGTCCCATGTCACTCTCCTTCTTTGGCTCGTACCATGTTAATCAAAGAACCCCCTTCAACGCCAGCGCAGAGGACGAACGGGCCGTCTGCACCGATGACCGGTCCGGACCGCCATGAAACGGTCCCGGAAATGTGGAAAAAGTCACGCCTGCATCCATCGCCCCCCGGGTCGCGCGCCGGTCCTACTCCATCCTTCAGCCGCTCGCAGCCAGCCCCTTTGGCAGCGGAAACGACACGTCTTCCCGGATGCCTTCGAGCTGGGCCACGCGGATCGCGCCCAGTTCGGCCAGCCTGGCGATGACCGCCTGCACCAGCACCTCGGGTGCGGAAGCGCCCGCGGTCACGCCGATGTGCCGCTTGCCCGCGATCCATTCCGGCCGCAACTGCGTCGCGTTGTCGACCATGTACGCCTCGATGCCGCGGCTGTGCGCGACCTCGCGCAGCCGGTTGGAGTTGGAGCTGTTCGGCGAGCCGACCACGATCACCAGGTCACACCGCCTGGCCATGAACTTCACCGCGTCCTGCCGGTTCTGGGTCGCGTAGCAGATATCGTCCTTCTTGGGGCCGGCGATGGCGGGAAAGCGCGAGCGCAGCGCGTCGACCACGGTCGCCGCATCGTCCACCGACAGCGTGGTCTGGGTCACGTAGGCGAGCCGGTCGGGATTCCGTACCTCCAGGTGGGCGACATCCTGCACCGTCTCCACCAGGTACATGCCCTCCGGGGACTGGCCCATCGTGCCCTGCACCTCGGGATGGCCGCGGTGGCCGATCATGACGATTTCGCGCCCGTCCTCGCGCATTTTCGCCACCTCGACGTGCACCTTCGTGACCAGCGGACAGGTGGCATCGAACACGCGCAGGCCGCGCGCCTCGGCGTCGGCGCGCACCGCTTTCGCCACGCCGTGCGCGCTGAATATGAGCGTCGCGCCCGAGGGCACCTCGGAGAGCTCCTCGACGAAAATCGCGCCCTTGCGGCGCAGGTCCTCGACCACGAACTTGTTGTGCACCACCTCGTGGCGCACGTAGATCGGCGCGCCGTGGATCGCCAGCGCGCGCTCGACGATGCCGATGGCCCGCTCCACCCCCGCGCAGAAGCCGCGCGGATTGGCGAGCAGCACTTCGACGTCGGTTGGGTTCATCGGTGCATTCTATACGTGGCGACGTGTATCGCGCCCAAGCGGTTGCTGAGCTGCGATCTTGTATGAGAACAACCCCATGCCGTTGTTGCTCTTAACCATAACCGTATTCTTGGTACGGATGCTCTTCATCCGTACCAAGAATACGGTTGGCGCGCGCAGCGCGCAAGAGCACCGGCTGCATCGATCCAACCGTGTACGCCGGGTATTGCGCGGACGGCGTCCCGTCCGCGCGGATCGTCGATTGCGCACGGATGAAAAGCCATCCGTGGGCAGTCGACGATCTCGAATAAGACCCCAAGACCGCCCCTGTCGTTAACGAAAACCGCGTTCCCCGTACGGATGCCTTTTATCCGTGCGGGGAACGCGGTTGGCGCGCGCAGCGCGCAAGGGCACCCGCGGCCTGCGACACCATCGATTTCACCGTAGCCAGCGAGGCGATTCGTCACGGCGCCGGCCCCTTGTGCGTGCGAAAGGCGTCCAGGACGAGCAGTGCCGCGCCGACCGTGATCGCGCTGTCGGCGAGATTGAACGCGGGCCAGTGGTAGCCGAAGGCGTGGAAATCGAGGAAATCCACCACGTGCCCGAGCGCGACCCGGTCCCAGAGGTTGCCGAGCGCCCCGCCGAGGATAAGCGCCAGGCCGGCGCAGAACAGCCTGTCGCCCGAGTTTCGCCACAGCAGCGTGACGATGACGGCCGACGCGGCGAGCGCCAGGCCGCTTAAGAATTCGCGCTGCCAGCCCGACGCGTCGGAGAGGAAACTGAACGCCGCGCCGCGGTTGTACACCAGCACCAGGTTGAAGAAACCGGTGATGCCGCGGGCCTCCCCGGGCGCGAGCAGCGCGCCGATCGCCTGCTTGGTGCCCTGGTCGGCCAGCGCGAGCGCGAGCGCAAGCGCGAGCCACGCCGCCAGCCTGCGGGCGCGGGGCGTATTCATCGGCCCGGGCGTGGCTGTGCGTCGCTCACGCGTGTCTCCGCGCCTCGCCCCCGCCGCGCAGATTGTCCTCGCAGCGCGCGCACAGGGTCGGGTGGTCCGGGTTCGCGCCCACGTCGGCGCGGTAATGCCAGCAGCGGTCGCATTTTGCGTGCGGGCTGGGGACGGCGAGCACTTTCGCCTCGGCCTCGGAGGCCACCCTGCGCACCTCGGCCTTCGAAGTGATGAGCGCGAAACGCAGGTCGTCGCCCAGCCCCGCGAGCGCGTCGTGCTTCTCGCCCGCGGCGCGGACCTCGACCTCGGCCTGCAGCGAGGAGCCGATCTTTCCCGCCACGCGCAGCGCCTCCAGTTCCTTCTGCACCTCGCCCCTGGCCTGCCGGATGAGTTCCCAGCGCGCGAGCAGCGCCGCCGCATCGGCGACGGCCGGCAGCTCGTACCAGGTGCGCAGGAACACGCTTTCGCTCCCTGCGCCGGCGATCGCCCAGGCCTCCTCGGCGGTAAACGACAGGATCGGCGCCATCAGCCGCAGCAGGCCCTGGGTGATGTGATGGATCGCATTCTGCGCCGAGCGCCGGGGGCGCGAGTCCGCGCCGCCGGTGTAGAGCCGGTCCTTCAGGATGTCGAGATAGAACGCGCCCAGGTCCTCGGAGCAGAAGGTCTGCAGCCGCGCCGCGACGACGTGGAATTCATATCGATCGTACTCGGCGACGACCGCCTGCTGCAGCTTCGCGGTGAGCGCAAGCGCGTAGCGGTCGATCTCGACCCACTCGGCGACGGGCAGCGCGTGGCCGACCGGATCGAAGTCCGCGGTGTTGGCGAGCAGGAAACGCAGCGTGTTGCGGATGCGCCGGTAGCTCTCGACCACGCGCTTGAGGATCTCGTTGGAGATCGACAGCTCGCCCGAGTAGTCGGTCGAAGCGACCCACAGGCGCAGGATCTCCGCGCCCAGCGTGTCGGCCACCTGCTGCGGCGCGATCACGTTGCCCTTGGACTTGCTCATCTTGTAGCCCTGGCCGTCGACCGCGAAGCCGTGCGTGAGCAAAGCGTCGTAGGGCGCGCGGCCGTTGATCGCGCAGGACACCAGGAGCGAGGAGTGGAACCAGCCGCGGTGCTGGTCCGAGCCCTCGAGGTACAGGTCGGCAGGGAATTTCAGCTCCTCGCGCTTCCTGAGCACGGTGTCGTGCGTGGAGCCGGAGTCGAACCACACGTCCAGCGTGTCGGTGGATTTCTCGTAATCCGCCGCCTCCGCGCCGAGCAGCTCCTCGGCTTTCAGCCGCTGCCAGGCCTCGATGCCTTCGCGCTCGACGCGCCTGGCGACTTCCTCGAGCAACTCGGGCGTGCGCGGGTGTTCCTTGCCCGTCTTTCGATCGAGGAAGAACGGGATCGGCACGCCCCAGTTGCGCTGCCTCGATACGCACCAGTCCGGGCGGTTGGCGATCATGCCGTGCAGCCGCGCCTTGCCCCACTCGGGGTAGAAGCGCGTCGCGTCGACTGCGGCGAGGGCGATGTCGCGCAGCGTGCACTTGCCCTTGCGTCCCGGCACGTCGTCCATGCCGATGAACCACTGCGTGGTCGCGCGATAGATGATCGGTGTCTTGTGGCGCCAGCAGTGCATGTAGCTGTGGTTGTGTCCCTCCGAATGCAGAAGTGACCCAACCTCCTGGATCTTCTCGACGATCTTCGGATTGGCTTTCCAGATATTCATGCCGCCGAAGAACGGGAGCGACTCCTCAAAGCGCCCATCGCCAAGAACGGGCATCAGGATCTTCTCGTACGGCATGCCGTGGGTGCGGCACGACATGAAGTCCTCGATGCCGTAAGCGGGCGCGCTGTGCACGATGCCGGTGCCCGCATCCAGCGTCACATACTCGCCCGAATAGACAGGCGATTTCCGGTTATAGAACGGGTGCTGGAATTTGATGAACGCGAGCTTGTGGCCCTTGCACTCGCCGAGCACGGTGTGTTCGCCCAGCCCGTACCGGGCGAGGCAGGCCTCCAGCAGACCTGTGGCGAGGATCAGCATGCCGCGCTCTGTCTGCACCAGGCTGTAACCGAAGTCCGGATGCACGTTGAGTGCCTGGTTCGCCGGAATCGTCCACGGCGTCGTCGTCCAGATGACGATGTTGCCCGGTCCTTCAGGAATGTTCTCCAGCCCGAACGCCTTCGCGATCCGGTCCGGCTCGGCAAACGGAAATCCCACGTCGACGGCGAAATCGGTCCTGTCCGCGTATTCGACTTCGGCCTCGGCCAGCGCCGAGCCGCAATCGAAGCACCAGTTCACGGGCTTCAGGCCGCGGTAGAGGAACCCCTGCTGCATGATCTTGCCCAGCACGCGGAGCTCGTCCGCCTCGGTCTGGAACGCCATGGTCGTGTAAGGATGGTCCCAGTCGCCGAGCACGCCGAGGCGGATGAAATCCTGCTTCTGCCGCTCGATCTGCTCGGCGGCGTAGGCGCGGCACAGCGCCTGCACCCGCTCCGCCGTGATGTTCTTGCCGTGCTGCTTCTCGATCTGGATTTCGATCGGCATGCCGTGACAGTCCCAGCCCGGGACATACTGCGCATCGAAGCCGGCGAGGTTGCGGCACTTGACGATCATGTCCTTGAGGATCTTGTTCACCGCGTGGCCGATGTGGATGTCGCCGTTCGCGTAAGGCGGGCCGTCGTGCAGCACGAATTTCGGCCGCCCCGTCGAGGCCGCGCGGATTTTCTGGTAAAGCCCGCCGTCCTGCCACGCGTTGACCCAGCCCGCCTCGCGCTTCGCGAGGTCGCCGCGCATCGGGAAGGGCGTGTCGGGCAGGTTGAGCGTCGCCTTGTAGTCGTTCTTCCTGCCGGTGTTCTTTTCAGCCATCTTTATGTTCCGCAAGGAGGAGAACAAGGGGGTCAGACCCCCTTGTATATCCCCCAATATTAGTGTTCCTTCAAGAAATTCCGCGCCGCGTCGCAATCGCGCGCGATCTGCGCCCGCAGGCTCTCGAGGTCCGGGTATTTTTCCTCGTCCCGGATCTTGTGCAGGAAGTCCACTCTCAGGTGCTGGTGATAGAGCTCGCCGTCGAAATCGAACAGGTACACTTCGAGCACCGCCTGCCCGGCGGACTTGATGGTCGGGCGCACGCCGAGGCTCGCCACGCCATCGCGTGCAGGGCACGGCTTCCCATCCGCACCGTGCACGCCGTGCACGCGCACGGCATAGATGCCCATGAGCGGCGGCCGGTTGTGCTGGAGCTGTATGTTGGCCGTCGCGTAGCCAAGTTCGCGGCCGAGCTTGCTTCCGTGCACCACCCGGCCACTGATGCTGTAGGGCCGGCCGAGCAGCGCCTCGGCGCGCCCGAGTTCGCCGGCACTCAGTGCCTCGCGCACCGACGAACTGGAGACGCGGCTGCCCGCATGCTCGATGGTGGGTATGGTCTCGACCTCGAAGCCGAAGCGCTCGCCCAGCGTGCGCAGCAGCGCCACGTCGCCGGCGCGCCGGGTGCCGAAGCGAAAATCATCGCCGATCAGAATCCAGCGCGCCGCGAGCACGCGGCACAGCACCTGCTCGACGAACGCCTCGGCCGTCATCGCGGCGAAGCTGCTCGCGAACCGCTGCACATGCGCGCGCCCGATGCCCTTGGCGCCGAGAAGTTCGAGTTTTTCGCGCAGCGATGTCAGGCGCGTCGGCGCCGATTGGGGTGCGAAGAACTCGCGCGGGTGCGGCTCGAAGGTGAGCACGCACGCGACCAGCGAGCGAGCCGCCGCCGCTCGACACAAGCGATCGAGAATGGCCTGATGGCCTTTGTGTACGCCGTCGAAATTGCCGATGGTCAATGCGACCGGCGGCAATGCTGCAGCGCACGCACCTCGGGTGATCAGCATGGGGAAGACGCGACTTAAGACGCAAAGGGTTGAATTATAGCGGCTTATCCGCGCGCAGCGCGCGCCGAGAAAGATCGCGCCGAGCGCGCAAGACCGCCAAACCAGAGGACGCCGCTCGGACGGCCCGCCTCCGCGGTGACTGACCGCCCGCCGCTGCGGCCCGGCTTCCCCTGGACCGGGCCAGTGAGCAAGTACTGCGTCCTATCCTACTAAGCCCCGAGTTCCGGGTTGAGCGTATAGGTGCCGGTGAGCACCGCGCGATCGAGGATGTGCCCTTGCATCGCCTTGAGCACATCCCGGCAGGCGAAGTCGCCGGAGAGGGTCAGCCGCGGCACATCCAGCGCATAGACGGTGAACACGTAGCGATGCACGATCTCGTCGTTCCACGGCGGACACGGTCCGTCGTAGCCGAAATAGTTTCCGCCCATGTCCTTGTCGCCGGCAAACCACGCGGTGTAATCGTTGATGCCCTGGCGCGCGCCGTGCGCCGCCCCGGGCCCCTTCTTGCCGCGCGCGGTCACCCCGTCGGCGAATTCGCCCTCGCGGATCTCGGTGAGCGAGGACTGCAGTTCGATAAGCGCCCAGTGGAAGAAATCCGCCCGCGGCAGCGACTTCGGGACCACTCGCCCTTCCTGGTTTACGTCGTCGGCTTTGCTCGGCACGTCCGGATCGTGGCAGATGACCGCGAAGGACTGCGTCCCCTTCGGTGGATCGGTCCACTTGAGATGCGGATTGCGGTTCGACGAAAGTTTGACGTGCTGCACCGGATCCGGCACTGCAAAAGCAAGCGCCCCGGGAATGCGGCCGCTGTCCGCGAAGTTGTTGCTGGTCAGTTTCATGGTTTCTCCTTCTCTTTCATCTGCAAATCAATTCAATTTCGCGCAGGCCTGCCGCAGTTCGATGATCTTGCCGTGGACATCCACCGCGTCGGGCGCCTCCGGCCGGCGCCGCAGATAGCCCTGCAGGTCCGACAGCGCCGGGCGGAAGCATTCCAGCTTCTGGTACAGCATCCCCCGGTCGCGCAGTTCCTCGGCCGACTCCGGCACCACCAGCAGCATGCGATGCATGACTGCCAGCGCGTTTTCCAGCTTGCCGTCCTGCATATAGATGTTCTTCAGGTTGCGCAGCACCCGCGCGACGATCTGGCGCGGCGTCGCCGCCTCCAGGTACTGGTCGAGCGTAGCCTTCTCCGCCATCGCCTGCGGCAGCACCTTCGCCAGGCGCTGCCGCAGGTCCGTTTCGGACTGCGCCTCGCCGGCGAGAAACGGATCGAGCACCAACTGCCCTCGCCTCACCGGCAGCTTCACCAGAAAGTGCCCCGGAAAGGACAGTCCCTTCAGGTTCAGCCCGAGGCGCCGTCCCACCTCCAGGTAGACGATCGACAGCGTGATCGGGATGCCGGTGCGCCGCTCGATCACCTCGTTGAGATAGCTGTTTCTGGGATCGTAGTAATCGTCGATGTTGCCGCTGAAACGCATCTCGTAGAACAGGTGACGGTTGAGCGCCAGCACCTTCTGCTCGGCAAACGCGTCGCTCGCCACAGTGCGTTTCACCGCCGCAGCGATATCGTCGAGCCGCTCCAGGTAGGCCGAGACGTCGATGTCCGGATACACGTCCTGCGCCAGCAACAGGCTGGCCTGGGCGAGGTCGAACTGGTCCTGCGAGACGAGTTCGGCGAAGCGCTCCAGATCCACGTTCACGCGACTGCCTCCGATACTAGACCGGCATAGCCGGAAACAAGCAGGTCTGCTCGCTCTTGCCTTTCTAGATCTCCCGCTTTTTGCTCCGTTGCTATGCAACGGGGCAAAATCGGGAGACCGATAAAAAACCAGACTCTACGCCAAGACTGGTTGTACTTGATCCGTAAGAGACCAAGTTGGTCTCACGCCGCCTTCCTGCGAAAATCATTCACCCGAAAACCGAGCAGCCACAGGCAGGCAAAATACACCGCGCCGCCGCCGGCGACGATCGCGCTGAGCGCCAGCGCGCGCGTTGCGCCGGATGCCGCAAGCCACCACTGCTCGGGCCCCATCGCGACCCAGACCCCGCCGCTCATCGCGGCGACCGCGGCCAGCAATTTGAGGAAAAATGCGAGCCAACCCGGCTGCGGCCGGTAAATGCCGTGCTCCCTCAGCTGGCGGTAAAGCAGGCCGGCATTGAGGCAGGCGCCGAGCCCGATGGCAAGCGCGAGACCCGCGTGCCTTAGCGGCATGATCAGCACGGCGTTCATGGCCTGGGTTGCGAGCAGCGTCAGGATGGCGATCTTGACCGGGGTACGGATATTCTGCCGCGCATAAAACCCCGGCGCCAGTACCTTGACCAGTATCAGTCCGAGCAGCCCCACGCTGTAGGCCGCGAGCGCCTGGCGCGTCATCCACACATCGCGCGCGGCGAACTCGCCGTAGTGGAACAGCGTCGTGACCAGCGGCACGCCGAGCACCGCAAGCGCCGCCGCCGCGGGCAGCGCGAGCATCAGCGTCAGCCGCAATCCCCAGTCCAGCAGGCGCGAATACTCGTCGGTTGCCGCCTCGGAATGATATTTGGCGAGGCTCGGCAGCAGGATGGTGCCCAGCGCCACGCCGAGCAGGCCGGTGGGGAATTCCATCAGACGGTCCGCGTAATACAGCCAGGAGACGCTGCCCGACTCGAGAAACGAGGCGAAAATGGTGTTGATGAGCAGGCTGATCTGGCCCACCGATACGCCCACCACTGCCGGCGCCATGAGCATGAGAATGCGCCGCACGCCCGGATCGTTGTAGACCAGGCTGGGCCGGGGCAGCATGCCGATGGCCGCGAGCGCCGGCAATTGAATCGCGAGCTGCAGCACGCCGCCGAGCAATACCGCCCATGCAAGCACCATCGCCGGTGGATTGAAATAGGGCGCCGCGTACAGCGCGCACACGATGAAGCTCAGGTTGAGGACAGTGGGCGTAAACGCCGGGATGACGAAGCGGCTCCAGGTATTGAGGATGCCGCCGGCCAGCGAAACCAGGGAAATGAAAATGATGTATGGGAACGTGACCCGCAGCATCGACACGGTGACATCGAACTTCGCAGGCTCGGCGGCAAAACCGGGCGCGCCTACATAGACGATCAGCGGCGCCACCGCGATGCCCAGCGCGGTCACCGCAACCAGCGCCACGGACAGCATCGTCGCGGTCCGGTCCACGAGCCGCCTGGTTTGCGCCTCGCCCTCGCGCGTCTTGTATTCGGCCAGGACGGGTACGAAGGCCTGGGCAAACGCGCCTTCGGCGAACAGCCTGCGCAGCAGATTCGGGATGCGGAACGCCACGAAGAAGGCGTCGGTGTAGAGGCCGGCCCCGAAAAGGCGCGCGATGACGGCGTCGCGCACGAAGCCGAGAATGCGCGAGATCAGCGTCATGCCGCTGATCGTCGCGAGCGCCCGCAACAGGTTCATGGAACGGGATTATACGGGGACCCCGGAGCCGCCCTGCGCCCGCGGGTTGCTCCGCCCTGTCCAACCCTCTATACTTACGCCCTTTTCCCGATTCCTCCCAAGCAGAAGGGCATATGGCCAATACCAAAGGGGCGCGCAAGGCGGCCCGGCAATCCGAAAAGCGGCGCCTGCACAACACGAGCCTGCGCTCGTCGCTTCGTTCCGCGATCACCCGCGTAAAGAAGGCAGTCCAGGCGGGCGACAAGACCAAGGCAGCGCAGGTTTACCGTGAATCGGTCAGCGTTCTGGACCGCATCACCGACAAGAAGATCATTCACAAGAACAAGGCGTCGCGTCACAAAAGCCGCCTCAACGCGCAGATCAAGGGCCTGGCCTGACAGGTCCGGTCTGCGAAACGGCTGCTGCGGCAGCCGGTCCCGGTCGCCCTGTTCTACGGCTCGGCTGGCGTCGAATCGGCAGAATGTTTAAAAAAACACGCCGAACCAGCATGTTAGGTTGCGTTTGCGATACCGCCATGCTATAAGAGCCCCAAATGCCTGAAGGCGAGGGGGTTATGCAGGCGTCATCCAACACCATCAAGTACGGCTTTCGCATCCGCACACGTCACGGGCTCGTGGTTGAGCACCTGGTGATCCACGGTCGTGACGAGGCTGACGCGGAAAAAAAGCTGCGCCAGATGTATCAGCACTGCCAGGTGATGGAGTGCATGATCCTCGGTTCAGCGCAAAAGTCCCAACGCATGAGCTTCGAGGACGTGGTCTCACTGGTCACGAAATAGCGGCCTGCCCCTCGGAGCCGGAGCAATCGCCGATTGCGGCGCGGACACCGGAGCTTTCCTCGACTTCCCAGAAACCGCTCGATACCAGTTCCTCGAGCAGTTGTTCATAGTCCTTTGCGCCGCGCGATTGTGGCGCGTGGCGGTAGATGTCGCACCCCAGCGACGGGCTCTCGGCCAGACCGACCGATTCGGCGATCCGCGCCTCGCACAGTTCCGCGCCGAAGCGTTCGGCGAGTTGCGCCGCTATCTCGTGCGACATGCGGCGGCGGGTGTCGAAACGGGTGAGCAGATAGCGCCGCTCGATGCGCTTCTTGACCACATGCTCCAGCGCGCGCAGCGTGTTCTCGAGCTGCAGCGCCCCTTTCAGCGCGAGAAAATCGGCCGAGATCGGGATCAGCACCCTGCCGGTTGCAAAAATCGACGACAGCGACAGCACGCCCAGCATCGGGCAGCAGTCGATCAGTACCGGGCGCCGCACACCAGCGAGCGCCGCGTCCAGACCTTGCCTCAGCAGGTTGAGAATATCGGGACCTTTGCCGAACAAGGTGTCGACCTTGAGCAATTCCGGATGTGCGGGCAGCAGCTGCGCGCCGAAGCCGACCGGTAGCATGAGATCGGCTAAGGGCCGCGAATCGCTGTAGAAAGCGAACAGGCTCTCCGCACCGGAGCCCACGGGGTGCAGGATCGAGGACAGGTGCGCCTGCGGGTCCAAATCGACCATCAGCGGCGCGAGCCCCCGGCGCGCAAGCGCCGCGCCCAGATTGAGCACGGTCGTGGTCTTGCCCACGCCGCCCTTCTGATTGAATATTGCGAGGCGCGTAGGCACCCTCCTTGATTCTACTGTGCTAAGATATTGCCACGATTCAGGAAACTCATTATCCCACACGGCGGCCACACGGCAGCCCTGCGGCGACCAAAGAGGCGGCGGATGCCGCCGAAACGTAACCGGCCGTCGCGCTGGCGCAGTGGGTCGCCGTCGTAATTTTTCGGCCTGGACCGACTCATCGCTATGACGACTACGCGCATCATGAATACC
>Ga0155954_1061_pt1 | contig 11474 bp, 10 predicted proteins | sample RifCSPlowO2_02_FD_107608 | JGI IMG/M metagenome (GOLD analysis project Ga0155954, IMG submission 107608) | Betaproteobacteria bacterium RIFCSPLOWO2_02_FULL_65_20
TCCAGGGCGATTCGCGCTACTTGAGCAAAGTGTTGCTCAACCTGGCCGGCAACGCGGTCAAGTTTACCAACAAGGGCAAGGTCGAGATCGCCATGACGCTGCTGGAAGAGCAGGGGGATCGCTTGCGGGTGCGTTTCAGCGTCAAGGATACGGGAATCGGCATCCCCAGAGAATTGCATGAAAAGATCTTCGATCCCTTCTTCCAGGCCGACAGTCTGACCGCGCGCAAGTACGGCGGCACGGGGCTGGGCATGACGATTGCCAGGGAAATCGTGAATCTGATGGGAGGCCGGATCCAGGTGGAGAGCGAACCTGGGGTTGGAAGCGTTTTCCATTTCGAGCTCAGCTTCGCCAGAGTCGCGACGCGCCAGACGACAATCACGGACAAGCCGGCGCTACCTGCCGTCTACGGCAAGCGGATACTGGTCGTGGACGATAACGCGACCAATCTGTCGCTGATCAGGGAATTGCTGCTGCGTGACCGTCACGAGGTCGTGGCCGCCGGCAGCGGCGCCGAGGCGCTGGAGGTACTGAGTCAGCGCGAGTTCGACCTGGTTTTTCTCGACTTCAATCTGGGGGACATCGATGGCGCCAAGGTCCTGCAGATCTACCGGTTTGGAAAACTGAAAGCGGCGCCGGTGTATTTCCTGACGGCGGATGCGACGGCGGCGACGGCCGAGAGACTTTCCGGCGCCGGCGCCGTCGGCATTCTGAACAGACCGATCACCATCGAGGGACTGCGCCAGGCCATCGCCCGGGTCTGTGGCGCGGAACCCGAAGCCGGCGCGAAACTCCAGGGCGGCCCGGCCAAGCCAGCCCCCGTTTCGGCCGTCCCGTCACCCCTGCCGCTTGCGGCCGTGCCGGCACAGCATCTCGATTACAGGGTGATAGAGGGGCTGGGTTCCATCAGCGAACGGGCCATATTCCTGGCCGAGGTGCTGAGCAGCGCCGTGACCGACATCGAACGCAACTGCAACGAACTGATGCAGGCTTTGCTGGCACGGGACTCAGCGCGCGTACGCGATACGGCGCACGCCCTGAAAGGAGTGTGCGCGACGGTAGGCGCGACGAGGCTCGAGTCGCTGGCGAACCGGCTCATGCGCACCACCAGCGAGGAACTGGCCCACGCCGGGGCACGCCTGAGCGCCGATGTCGGCGAGACCAGTCGCCAGAGCGTGGCCGCCATCCGCAGCGTCATGCTGGAGCGGGCCGTCAACGGCTAGCGAGCGGCCCGACGTTGCGCTGCAGGCGAACCAGCATGTCCATGACCTTGAGGTCCGCTTCCGCCAGGCCCATCGCCGCGTCGACCCACTCCTCGACCACGGTCAGCATTTCCCGATAGTCGAGCGGCGCGAGGCGGTGCCGGCCGCGCTGAAGCATGAGGCGCGCGTTACGGTGCTTGTCATGATTCACTATGAACTCCTCCACGGCCAGGGTGCCCTCCCCCTTCGGGCAGATCGCATCGACGATTCCCCTTTCCTTCAGTTCGGCTGCCGTATAGATGCGCCCGTCGATCATCATGCGTTCGGCCTCGTAGACGCCCACCCGGCGAGCGAGCAGGCTCATGCCGCCGGTGCAGGGGAACAGGCCGAACAGGATTTCGGGAAACCCGAATTCGCTGTGTTCCTCCGCGATCAAATAGTCGGCCCCCAATGCTGCTTCGAATCCCCCGCCGAGCGCCCGGCCCTGGACCAGCGCAATGGTCGTCGCACGGTGATTCAGGCTTGTCGCCCATTCGTACATGAGGTCCAGACACAGCCGTGAATATCGATACAGGGCGCCCTTGTCCTTGCGCTCGATACAGGAATGGAAATGCTTCAGGTCGCCACCAAGGCCGAAGTAATCGGGGTGACCCGATCTCAGCACCGTGTAATGGACCGGCACCATCTGGCTCTCGCAAAACCAGGACCCTGCATTGTCCTTGATCGTGTGGAGCAGATCGCGCAGACCATGCAGCAGCGGCAAAGAAAAATTCTGGCACCCCTCATCGACCTGCCTCGCCATAGTGACCCAGAGTACGTTGGACGCCCCCTGATCGAGTTGTACCGCAATGCGGTCTGATATGCTTGGCTGCGACAGCGGAAGTTGAAAATCTAAGGCTCCCATGGTTTCCCCCCTACGTTGATAGTCACTTCGACAACACCGGAATAGACGGGCGTTTCGCAGCCATTTCGCGGTGTTTCGAAACGACCAACGCCACATTGGTACCACCAAAACCAGCCGAAAAAGACATGGCCCGTTCGATTTGCCGATCGAAGATCGGACTATTCGCGACGTGATTCAGTTCGCACTGGGAATCGATCTCATCCAGGTACGCGGTCGCGGGAAGGAACGATTCCGTGATCGCCACGACAGTGATCATCAGTTCCAGCACGCTGGCCGCGCCCATCAGGTGACCGTGAATGGACTTGGTTGAGCTGACCGGGACGGTTTTGGCCGCTTCGCCGAAGGCCATGTGGATCGCGTTCGCTTCGACCATATCGCCCCCCTTGGTCGCCGTCGCGTGCGCATTCACGTAGTCGATTTCCGCAGGCATTAGACCGGCATCCTCGAGCGCTAGGCGCATGGCCGTCGCCTCTCCTTCCGCTTTGGGCGACGCGATGTGATAACCGTCGGAAGCGACGCCATAGCCGGCCAATGAGGCATAGCAGGGAACACCGCGCCGCCTCGCGTGCTCTGCCGACTCCAGCACGATGAAGGCAGCGCCCTCGCTGAGCACCAGGCCTGCCCGGTCCTTGGCGAAGGGTCTGCAGCTGCGGCCGACATCCGACTTATCCGGCGCGGCAAGGGCCCGGGTTCCGTCGAATGCCCCCATCACGGCAGGTGTAAGCGGTGCCTCGGCGCCACCTGCCACCGCGATGTCTATATATCCGTCGCGAATGGCGCGCAGCGCCTCGCCGATAGCCGTGCCGGAAGAGGCGCAAGCGGTGCTATGGGTCATCACCGGTCCCAGTATCTGGTGGCGTATGGAGATCTGGGCGGCGCCGGCGTTGTGCATCAACGCCATGATCGTGAACGGCCTGGACGCCTCTTTGCGTTCGACCAAGAGTTGTTCGTACCAGTTCTGCTCGGTTTCCGCCCCTCCTCTGACGGTGCCGTAATACAGACCGGCACGCTGCTTGTAGGCCGAAAAATCCCCTAGCCCCGCGTCGGCAATGGCCTGGCGCGCGGCAATGATGGCCATCTGCTGGCAACGGTCCAGAGTGGGCAGTTCGAGCTTCGTAAACACGTCCGTAAACGTTCTGGGAACCACGCCGGCAGGGAATGTCTTGCTCAAGCCGCGCGGCGTACACAGGCGGATACCGGATCGCGCAGTCGAGAGATGGGAAACCAGTTCTTCCATGTCACACCCGACGGGCGATACCACGCCCATTCCGGTAATTACGACATCGCGGCTGCTCGTCATCGGTGCGTAGTCCTGGTCGATATCCGCTCGACTCAGGCGTCTCCGGCAAGATTCCTGGCGATGACGGCGACCACTTCGCCCAGAGACGGGTTGGGCGGGAAGGACAAGTCGACCAGGCTGGTGCCGAGCTCCGCTTCGAGGTCGAGCATGATTTCCACAACATGAAGAGAATCGACCCCGAGATCGCGCAGCCGGGCGCTCTCGCCAAGCTGGTCGACTTCGAGTCCGAAACGCTCATGCAAGCTGGTTTGGATCCTGCTCAGAATATCGGCTTTGTCCATTATGATGTCGGTCCTTGTGCGGTGTATGAAGCACGCCAAATCCAAGAGAGGAACTCATATCACAAATGACCGGTTCAGGCCATAGACGGAAGTCTAATAGGGGCTATCGAAAGTCGAATAGCGCCCGTTTCAACCGGACGGGGACGGGACACCCCGATTTCCCGTGCGCTGCCCTGAGCTTATCCCGGTCTTTTCGACCCCTCCGGGTCGCCACACCGGCGCGCAGAACCGGGGCTTACCATCGCGGGTCGCAGCGCGATATGCTTCCCTTTGGCTTGTTGCACGGCATTCGCATCTGAACATCATCCGATAGCAGGCAGGAAATGTACGAAATACTCGTCGACAAGAAGATCCTCGTGGTTGATGACCTGGTGACGGTCCGCAGGGTCGTACATGGCGTGCTGGCGCAGAACCTCGCGCAGATACTCGAGGCGGATTGCGCGGAGCAGGCGCTTCGAATCGCCAACGAAAACAACATTGATGCATTTCTGCTCGACATACAGTTGCCCGCCACGAACGGCATTGAATTGTGCCGCGCGATCCGGGCGATGGACAGGTACCGGAGCACGCCCATCATATTTGTCACCGCGATGGACGAAAGGCGAACCTTGCAGCAGGCGCTGGAGGCGGGCGGCGACGACTTCATACCCAAGCCGATCGATCCGGTCATCCTCAGGGCGCGGCTGGGCAACCTGTTCCAGAAGACGGAATATCTGCGGCAGATCGAGTTGATCAGTCTTTCGCTGCACCGTTACGTGTCCCCCCGAACGGAGGAAATGGCCCGGATCTACGCCAAGACCGGCGTACTGACGCCGCCCAAACAACTTGAGGTGTCCGTTCTATTTACCGACGTGCGCGGTTTCACGCAATTGAGCCAGCACTTGGATCCGGACGTCCTGTTCCAGGGGCTCAGCGAGCATCTTGCTGCCCAGGTGAGCCTGGTCTACAGACACGGCGGGTATGTCGACAAATTCGCCGGTGACGGCATGATGGCGGTCTTCGACGGCGAGGACATGGCATTGAAAAGCTGCCTTTGTGCTCTCGATATCCTCGAATTTTCCAGAGAACGGAACCAGCAGCAGGGGGGGAAGATTCACCAGCTCGGCATGGGCATACACAAGGGAAGCGCGATGATCGGCAACCTCGGGTCCTCCGAACACCTCGATTACACGCTCGTGGGAAGAACGGTGAATCTGGCTGCCCGCCTGTGCGGCGCGGCGGACCGCCTTTCCATCGTCGCATCGCAGACGGTGCGAGAGGCCATCGCAGAGGACCCTCGCGTCCGGTTTTCCCGGGAACGGGGAGCGGTTGTCCGCGGGTTCGACGATCCGATATTGATTTACGACTTGAGCAGAGGCAAGGGATAGAAAACGGCCGCGATCCCTTGTCCGCGGGCCTGTGGTGCCGGGAGGGGGACTCGAACCCCCACAGTGTTGCCACCGGCGGATTTTGAGTCCGCTGCGTCTACCAGTTCCGCCATCCCGGCCCTCCCGACGAATCGTCGTGGCCTGCGCAATTATACAACCCCGAGATAAGGCCCCAGACCCGGTCCCGTTCCCATGCCCCTGACGCTCGACGACTTCGACTACGATCTTCCCCGCGAACTGATCGCGCAGCGCCCTGCGGAACCGCGCAGCGCGAGCCGGCTGCTGCGCGTGACACCCGGAGCGATATCGGACCACCTTTTTTCCGAGCTGCCCGGTTTTCTTGCCGCCGGCGACCTCCTCGTGTGCAACGACACCCGAGTGATCAAGGCCCGCCTGCTCGGCGAGAAGGCTACCGGCGGCCGGATCGAAGTCCTCATCGAGCGCGTGCTCGGCGCCAACGAAGCCCTCGCGCAGGTGCGCGCGAGCCATGCGCCGCGGCCCGGCGCGCGGCTGCGGCTCGCCGGATGCGTCGAGGCGACCGTCACCGAGCGCCGCGGCGACCTGTACGTGCTGCGCTTCGACTCCACGGACAGCGTGTACGGCCTTCTGGATCGCCACGGTTCGCTGCCGCTGCCGCCCTACATCGGCCACGCGCCGGATGCAGCCGACGAGCAGCGCTACCAGACGCTCTACGCGCGCTCACCCGGCGCGGTGGCCGCACCGACCGCGGGGCTGCATTTCGATGAGCGGGTGCTCGCCGCCCTGCGCGCCAAGGGGGTGGACCTGGTCCACCTGACGCTGCACGTGGGCGCCGGGACGTTCCAGCCGGTGCGCACCCAGGATCTGTCGCGCCACCGCATGCATGCCGAGCACTACGAGATACCGCAAGGCACGGCCGCGGCGGTCGCAGAGGCGCGCGCGCGCGGCGGCAGCATCGTCGCCGTGGGCACCACGTCGGTGCGGGCGCTGGAGTCCGCGGCGCGGGGCCCCGGCGAGGTCGCGGCCGGTCCCGGCGAGACGCGGCTGTTCATCACGCCGGGCTACGCTTTCCGCATCGTCGACCGGCTGCTCACCAATTTTCACCTGCCGAAGTCGACCCTGCTGATGCTCGTGTCGGCGTTCGCCGGACTCGATCCCATCCGCCGCGCCTACGCCCATGCGATCGAGCAGCACTACCGTTTTTTCAGCTATGGAGATGCCATGCTGATTGATAAGATGCATCGATGAAATTCGAGATCACGCACCGGGACGGCGCCGCGCGACGCGGCGTGCTCACGCTTGCGCACGGCGAAGTCGAGACGCCGGTGTTCATGCCGGTGGGCACCTACGGCGCGGTGAAGGCGATGAGCCCGACCGAGCTTGCCCAACTCGGTACCCGCATCGTGCTCGGCAACACGTTCCATCTATGGCTGCGGCCGGGACTGGAGGTGATCGCGGCGCACGGCGGCCTGCACCGCTTCATGGGCTGGCACGGTCCCATACTCACGGATTCGGGCGGCTTCCAGGTGTTCAGCCTCGGTGAAATGCGCAAGATCACCGAGGAAGGCGTGCGGTTCGCCTCGCCCATCAACGGCGACCGGCTGCTGCTCACGCCCGAGACGTCGATGCACATCCAGCGCGTGCTCAACGCCGACGTCGCCATGGTCTTCGACGAGTGCACGCCCTACCCGGCGACCGAAAGCGAGGCACGCGAGTCGATGCAGCTGTCGCTGCGCTGGGCGGCGCGCTCCAAACGGGCCCACGAAGGCAATCCGAACGCGCTTTTCGGCATTGTCCAGGGCGGCATGTACGAACAGCTGCGCGATGAATCGCTCGCGCGCCTGACCGAAATCGGATTCCACGGCTATGCCGTGGGCGGCCTGTCGGTGGGCGAGCCCAAGACGGACATGCGGCGCATCCTGGGCCACACGGCCGTGGCATTGCCCGCGCAGCAGCCGCGATATCTCATGGGCCTAGGCACACCCGAGGACATCGTCGAGGCCGTCGAGGCGGGGATCGACATGTTCGATTGCGTCCTGCCGACCCGCAATGCCCGCAATGGCTGGCTGTTTACGCGCCACGGCAACATCAAGATCCGCAATGCCCAGTATCGCAACGACACGCGCCCCCTCGATGCCACCTGCGACTGCACCACCTGCCGCAATTTCACACGCGCCTACCTGCACCATCTGCAGAAGGTGAACGAGATCCTCGGGGCGCGGCTCAACACCCTGCATAACCTTCATTTCTACCAGACGCTGATGCGCGAGTTGCGAGACGCAATCGCGGACGGCGAACTGGCCGCATACGCAGCCGCGCTGCGCGAGCAGCGGACCGTTGGCGATTGCGACGAATAAGCGCCCCCGGGCCACCCGCTGCGGCCATACCCCCCGCAGGCGCCGCGCCAGGACCGTGACGGGGATGTGAAGTGTTATACTTTTGTGCTCAAATGAAGTGCCATTGGAGGCCAACGTGCTGATTTCTCCTGCTTTTGCCCAATCTGCCGGCGCCGGCGACTTGGGCCAGTGGACCGGCCTGCTGCCGATCGTCCTGATGTTCGTACTGCTGTATTTCATGCTCATCCGTCCGCAGATGAAGCGTGCCAAGGAGCACAAGGCCATGACCGAAGCGCTGCAGAAAGGTGACGAGGTCATCACCTCGGGCGGTGTCCTGGGCAGGATCACCAAGGCCGGCGATGCCTATGTCACGCTGGAAGTCGCCGCCGGCGTCGAGGTCAGCGTGCAGAAGGGCGCGATCCAGACCCTGTTGCCCAAAGGCACGCTCAAGTCAATCTGAGTGGCGCGCAAGAAGCGGGAGGGGCTGATCTCCCGATCGTTGCGCCATTCCTCATCCTTCATTCCTCACGGATTCAATGAACCGCTACCCGCTCTGGACCTACGTTCTCGTCGCCCTTGCCGTCGTGCTGGGACTGCTCTACACGCTGCCCAATTTCTTCGGGGAGGCCCCCGCAGTCCAGGTTTCCAGCGCCAAGGCGACGCTGAAAGTGGACTCCGCCGTCCTCGCACGGGTCGAGGAGACGCTCAAGAAATCAGGCATCCAGCCCACAGGCCTGTTCCAGGACGCGGGCAGCATCAAGGTGCGGCTTGCCGACACCGACACGCAGCTGAAGGCGAAGGACCTCATCAACCAGGGCCTCAACCCCGATCCGCAGAACCCCTCGTACACCGTCGCGCTCAACCTGCTGTCGAGTTCCCCCGCCTGGCTGACCGCCATCCACGCGCTGCCGATGTACCTCGGCCTGGATCTGCGCGGCGGGGTCCATTTCCTGCTCCAGGTCGACATGAAGGCCGCGCTGACCAAGCGCCTGGACGCGCTCACGGGCGATATCCGCTCCCAGTTGCGCGACAAGAGCATTCGTCACGCCGGCATTGCGCGCGAGCCCAGCGGCGTCGTGATCCGGTTCCGCGACGCCGAAACACGCGCGAAGGCGCGCAAGCAGATCGAGGACCAGCTGCCGGACCTGCAGCTCGCCGACTCCGGCGACGGCACCGAGTTGCGGCTCACGGGTACGATCAAGCCGGAAGCGCAGAAGCGCACCCAGGAGTTTGCGCTCAAGCAGAACATCCAGACGCTGCATAACCGGATCAACGAACTGGGCGTCGCCGAGCCGATCATACAGCAGCAGGGTGCGGACCGCGTCGTGGTCCAGCTCCCCGGCGTGCAGGACACCGCGAAGGCGAAGGAGATTCTGGGTCGCACCGCCACGCTCGAGATCCGCATGGTGGACGAGGACAACATGAACGCGCCCGCGCTCGCCGCTGCCGCGCAAGGACAGGTGCCGTTCGGATCCGAGTATTACGTGGAAAGAAACGGGCAGCCGCTGCTGGTGAAAAAGCAGGTCGTGCTCACCGGCGAGCGTCTCACCGACGCGCAGCCCGGCTTCGACAACCAGACGCAGGAACCGGCGGTGCACCTGACGCTGGACGCGGCCGGGGCACGCATTTTCCGCGATGTGACGCGCGAGTCCGTCGGCAAGCGCATGGCGATCCTGTTGTTCGAGAAGGGCAAGGGCGAGGTCGTCACCGCGCCGGTGATCCGCAGCGAGATCGGCGGCGGGCGGGTGCAGATTTCCGGCCGCATGACCACCGTCGAAGCGAACGACACCGCGCTGCTGCTGCGCGCCGGGTCGCTGGCTGCGCCGATGGAGATCGTGGAGGAACGGACCGTCGGCCCGTCGCTCGGCGCCGAGAACATCAAGAAGGGTTTCGACTCGACGATCTACGGCTTTGCCGCGATCTCGGCGTTCATGATCGTGTACTACGCCGTGTTCGGCATGTTCTCGGTCGTGGCGCTGTCGAGCAACCTGCTGTTCCTGCTGGCGTTGCTGTCACTCCTGCAGGCGACGCTCACCCTGCCTGGCATCGCCGCCATCGCCCTCACCCTCGGCATGGCAATCGACGCCAATGTGCTGATCAACGAGCGCATCCGGGAGGAGCTGCGCGCGGGCAGCACGCCCCAGGCGGCGATACACGCCGGCTACGAACGTGCATTCGGCACCATCATCGACTCGAACATCACCTCGCTGATCGCCGGACTGGCATTGCTGATCTTCGGCTCCGGTCCCGTGCGCGGATTCGCGGTTGTGCACGTGCTGGGCATATTCACGTCGATCTTCTCCTCGGTGGTCGTGAGCCGGTCGATCGCCAATCTGACTTACGGTTCGCGCAGAAAGCTGGAGCGCGTCTCGATCGGCAACACGGCATGGAAATGACCTCCTGAGGCACACTGCATATGGAATTCTTCAAGATCCGACGCGACATCCCGTTCATGCGCCATGCACTGGCGTTCAACGTGATCTCGCTGTTGACGTTCCTGCTTGCGGTCGGCTTCCTCGCGCTGCGCGGCCTCAACTTCTCGATCGAGTTCACCGGCGGTACCGTGCTGGAGGTGAGCTACGAGCACCCTGTAGACATCGAGCCAATCCGCAATACGCTCCGGCAGAAGGGGTACCACGATTTCTCGGTGCAGAACTTCGGCTCCTCGCGCGACATCCTGATCCGCATGCCGCTCAAACCGGGCCAGGAGAGCGCCGCCCTTTCGCGCGCGGTGATCGAAGCGCTCACGGCGCAGGACCGCTCGGCCAACCTGAAGCGCGTGGAGTTCGTCGGGCCGCAGGTCGGGCGTGAACTCGCCGAAAACGGCGCGCTCGCGCTGCTGATCACCTCGCTCGGTATCGTCATCTACCTCGCCTTCCGCTTCGAATGGAAATTCGGCGTCGCGGCAGTGATCGCCAACCTGCACGACGTGGTCATCATCCTGGGCTTTTTCGCGTTCTTTCAGTGGGAGTTTTCGCTGCCGGTACTGGCGGCCATCCTCGCCGTTCTGGGCTACTCCGTCAACGAGTCGGTGGTGGTAGCCGACCGGATCCGGGAGAACTTCCGCAAGATGAGAAAAGCCTCGGTCACCCAGATCATCGACAATGCCATCACCCGCACCATGTCGCGCACCATAATCACCCACGGATCGACCCAGGCGGCGGTGCTGGCGATGCTGTTGTTCGGCGGTGCTGCGCTGCACTATTTCGCGGTGGCGCTCACCATCGGCATCCTGTTCGGGATCTACTCCTCGGTGCTGGTCATGGCACCGCTCGTGCGCTGGCTCGGCGTCAGGCGCGAAGACATGGTGAAGCCTGTCACCGACCGCAAGCAGGAAGCGGTCGTCTAGGGGTACATCCGGCGTCGAGTTTGGTAGACTCGCGGCCCGGATGATTACGTGCGGCCGCCTCGCTCGATTCCGCTTTCCGATCGCTGGAATAATCTGCCACCGGGCACTGTTATCGCTGCCGTGCGGCGGATGCCGTATCGTGCTCACTTTACAAACCAACACTAGGAGAACCGAATGAGGAAGACGCTTTTTGCAGCCGGCTTGGCGTTTGCGCTGGGCACCGGTTTCGCTCTCGATGCCGCGGCGCAGGCCAAGCCCGAAGTACTGGTCAAGCAGCGCCAGGCTGTAATGACCTTGTTTGGCAAGTACTGGGGCCCGCTCGGCGGAATGGCCCAGGGCAAGGTTCCTTTCAACGCGGGCGTTATCGCCCGCAATGCCGGTTATCTTGAAGTTCTGAGCAAGATGCCCTGGGACGGATTCGATGCCAGCACCCAGGGCGCGAAAAGCGCCGCTTTGCCGGAAGTCTGGAAAGACGCAGCGGGTTTCAAGGCCGCCCAGGAAAAGGTGATGGGCGAAATGGCGAAACTCGCCGCCGCTGGCAAAGGTGGTGACGAAGCGGCCATCAAGGCCCAACTCGCCGAAGCCGCCAAGACCTGCGGGGGTTGCCACAGGACGTTCCGCGAGAAAAATTAGGCGTTCGCGTTACCCTGAAGGCCCCGCAAAAGCGGGGCCTTCTTCTTTGGGGAACCCGGCATCCCATCGCGGCGCGGGATCGGGCTCCGGCTCATTGGCGAATCAGCCACTAGACGCTACCAT
>Ga0155954_1105_pt2 | contig 11460 bp, 11 predicted proteins | sample RifCSPlowO2_02_FD_107608 | JGI IMG/M metagenome (GOLD analysis project Ga0155954, IMG submission 107608) | Betaproteobacteria bacterium RIFCSPLOWO2_02_FULL_65_20
AGTGGCTGGTACTGGGGGCGCAGGCGGGTTGCGCGTGCCTCCAGCGCGGCGGTCTCGTCCCCGAGCGCGGAGACCTGCCAGGCCATGGCCGCCGCGAGCAGGGCGCCGATGCCGGCGATGGCGAACGCCAGCCGGCGCGCCATCGCGGGCGGGTTCTCCGGGACCAGCCAGATGCCTGTTTCCCCGCCGCGCCAGAAGCGCAGGAACATCGCGGACAGTTCCGCGGATCGCCGTACGATCTCGATCCCCTGCGCGGCGTCTTTCGCTGCGGCTTCGAATTCGCCGCTGAACCGGCGCTGCGCGCCGGCGAGCACGATGCGCGCCACGGCAGGCGAGGGTCCGGCGGCCTCCAGGGACAGCAATTCAAGCTGCAGCCGATCGGCGAACTCGCGCGCGGCAGGGGTCTGCGCCATGGAGGTGCGCAGCACGCGGCCGCCGGCCAGCAGATGGAAAGAAAAGCACCCGTTCCACTGCTCGATCATCAGTTCCCTGCCTTCGGCGCCCGTCTCGCGCGCAGCGTGTGCGTACAACTGTGCGCGAAACACGATTTCGCCGAGCGCAAGCCCGAGGCGCGCGAACGCGGTGCGGAACTCGACGGCCGCCGTGCGCGGCAGCCAGGCCACCTGTATCGATCTGTCAGGGCCGGCGGCCCGAACGTCGCATTCGATGTCCCGCGAGGCGAACGGAATCCGCCCGGCCAGTTCCCTGTCGATCCAGGCGCGATCCGTCTGCGGCGCGCCGGCGGCGAGCGACAGCACGCCGCCGACGACGGCGGGCAGCACCAGCGCGACCTCGGTGCCCGGCGGGATGCCCCAACGCAGCACCAGCGGCCGGACGGCCGCCGCGACGGCCTCCGGTTGCGGCGCGGGCTGCGCCGAGGGCAGCGGGACGACTTCGGCGCGCCCGAGAGACCAGCCCCAGAAGCGCGCGACGCAGGTAAAGACGCGCAGCGTCGATCCTTCCGGACAGACCACCAGGACGGTGCGGCTCAGCGATGCCATGGGCCGGCTGTATCGTGGGAAGGACTCATACGTCGCCAATGATAGCCTGCCTGAGCAGAATTCATGGCTCCGGGTTCGCTGCCGCTACCGGATTCAGGCGCGATGCCAGCACCCGCACCTGGCCGTCCCTTCGCTGCACGAATGCGGCCAGACCGAGGCGGCTCGCGCCGCCAGCCGCGGTGGTCAGTACCAGGCGGAACACCGGATCGGTTCTGCTCTCCTGCAGCAGGGGTCGGGCGCGCTCGCCCAGCAGACGCACGGCGTCGCTCAGTGTCAGCTTCCCGCGCTCGCGCGCGGCACGGTAGGCATCCAGTTGTTCGGTGCTCGCACCGGTGGCCGCAGCGATCAGCGGCAGCGCGGCGCGATTGACGTCGAACACGCGCTCGCCTGCTCCGACCAGGAACAGGTCGGGGAAGCCCGGCGCCGTGTCCTGTGCAGTGTCCGGACGTTCAGCGGCAGCCCATCCGCCATAGCGCACGGTGGCCGGCAGCGCATCAAGCAACAGCAGGTCGTCGATGCCGGCGAAGCCGCCGCGCCCGTTTGTTTTTCCCACGCGCGCTTTCCACGCGATGACGGCGGCGGCCCAGCGCTGCGCCTCGCCGGGCCGCGCGACGCCGAGGGCGGCAAAGTAGTCGGTCCACATTCGTTCATCGAGCGCGTTCGCATCGGCGATGCCGCCGGGATCGTCGATCGCGATCGCGATCTGCGTGCCGTCGATCTGCAGTTGTTGTGCGGACGCTTCCAGCCGCCAGGCTGCTTCGGTCTCGTCAGGCTGGCCGGCGTTGCTCGGAGTGCCGGCGGCCGACGGGGCCTGGGCGGCGAGCGCGAATTGCGCCAGGGCATACTGGAGCGCGCCGCGCAGCCGGAATTCGGCCCTGAGTCGCTCGCGCTGCTGATAGGCTTCCTGGGCATTGAGGCGCAGCGCGTACGCCGCCCCGGTCACCGTGCCGACCAGGAACAGCAGGATTGTCAGCGCATAGATGAGGATATAGCCGCGTTGCCGCCGCGCCATCAGCCGCCCGCTCCTTGGATGCCGTACACGAGGGGCGCGATTTCGCCGCGCTGGGTCACCAGCCTCAGCCGGACCAGCCGCGGCACAGGCTGGCCCGTCCCCGCTTCGGCGCGCCACTGCGCGATTTTGGCGCCGCGGCTCTCGCTGGTCTGGAGATAAGCGAAGTCGCACTCGAGAAGCTGCGGCACCAGCACGTCGATGCGCAGCACCCGCAAGGTGGCAGTGTCGGCACCCCCGGGGCCGGGCCTATTGGGGTCTGCGCGCGCCAGCAGCCGGCGCTCGAACACCATCTGGCCCGCGTCGTTCCCGGCGCAGAGGTAACGAACCCTGGCTGCGCCTTCCGCGCCCACGCCGTAGAGTCGGTCGGTCTGGAACTCGAGCCGATTCGCGGTGGCGACCAGGTCCGGTTCGCGCCGCTGCGACCACTCGTGTGCGAGCAGGCGGTCGGCCGCGCGCAGGTCTTCGCTCGCCTTCAGATGGCGGTTGGCGCGGCTGTGGAAATCGAGGGCGGCCCGCAGCACTGCCGCGCCGATCACGGCGACGAGGCTCGCCAGCGTGATCGCCACCAGAACTTCGATCAACGTGAACCCTCCGTTGAGGCGCGCGCGGCTCATGGCCGCGGGCCCTCGTCGCGTTGCGCGGGCTTGTCCCCGGAGACGAGCGCGCCATCCTTCGCGGCGCCTCCGCTATCCGCTGCCGGGGCGCTGCCGCGGGTGCGTGGCGCTGACGCAGCCGAGGTGGTTCTGCGGTAAGTCACCAGGCGATAATTGCGGCCCTCGCCCCAATACACGTCGACGGCGATCTGTTCGAGCGGCGCCGGCGTGGCAGCGACGGACCCGGCAGACTGGGCCGAGGTGGTCAGGCGGACAGGACGGAACTCGACCCGGTAGGCATATTCGACGCCCTGGTACACGTCCCGCTCACCGTCGTCGACGATGTCGGCATCCGGATAGGCGAGCGCTTCGGTCATCGCGGCGCGTGCGAGCAGCATCGCCTGTTCGTATTCGCCGGCCGAGCGCATCAGCCGCAGCGAACCCGACATCGCGGCCAGCCCGGCGGCGAAACCGGCGCCGACCACGGCGATTGCCACCACGACTTCGAGCAGGGTAAAACCCGCCTGCGGCCGGCTCATGCAGGAGGCTCCTCCGACGTTTCCCAAGGGGTCAGTTCGATTTTTCCGGTGATGCCGGTCACCCGCAGGCGGGTCGTGCGCCCGGCGCTGCCGGTGACCATGAGTTCCAGGTCCGAGGCCGTTCCGTCGGGGAAGAAGACCATGGTCCGGACCTCGTCGCCGTCCGCCGTCTCGAACCGGGAGCCGAATCGAAACCCCTCGGGAAGTGCGAGCAGCCTGGTGCGCGGCCCGGTGACGAAGCGGATCTCCTGCTGCTCGGGCACGAAACTCACGACGGCCACCGCGCCGGAAGCGCGCGCATAGCTGCGCGTCCTGATCAACTCGGCGTGCAGCCGGTCGATCCAGTTGCGCTCCCGCGCCGCGCGCACCAGCGGCTCGGCGCCGCCGGTGGCCAGCAGCGTGGCAACGCCGAGCAAGGCCATCACCACCAGGAGTTCGAACAGCGTGAACCCCCGCGAAATTGGGGACAGACCACGGTTTCGGGGAAATCGGGGACAGACCACGGTTTGGACGTAATTGGGGACAGACGTAATTGGGGACAGACCACGGTTTCGAGGAAATTGCGGACAGACCACCTTTTCGAAACCACGAAACCGTGGTCTGTCCCCGATTTCCTGTCCCCAATTTCCCGGGCGCGTCATCACCAACTGTGGATGTCGGCGTCCTCGCCGCTGCCGCCTTCGCGACCGTCGGCGCCGAGCGAAGACAGGTCGTACTCGCCGTGATCGCCGGGGCTCTTGTACACCCAGGCGCCGCCCCAGGCGTCCTTGTCGACCCGCTTTTTCAGATAGGGCCCCTGCCATTTCGCGGCCTGATCCTCCTTCTCCGGCTTCTGCCAGAGCACGGCCAGACCTTGCTCGGTCGTCGGGTAGCGTCCGAAATCGAGCCGGTAGGCATCCAGCGCCGATCCGATCATTTCGATCTGCGCCGCGACCGCTTTGACCTTGGAACTGCCCAGATGGCTGAACACGCGCGGCCCGACCAGCGCGGCCAGCAGGCCGATGATCGCCATGACTATCAGCAGTTCGATCAGGGTGAAGGCTCGCGCCTTGCGGTTCATCACGGTTTTGTGGGTCATAGACGGTTCAATGGATGAAATACGCATGGGCGTAGGGTTTGGTTTTATCCCATCTCCCGATTTTGGCAAGTTGCGCAGTTTGCAACTTGCCAAAATCGGGAGACCAACAAGAGCAAATCGAGTTCACCTATGTTCTTCCGAGCGCATGGCTTTTCAAAGCGGTATTTCATTGATCGAGAATATCGCATAGAGCATGGACACGACGATCAGGCCGATCGAACTGCCCATGACGATGATCAGGGCCGGCTCGAGCACGGTCATCAAGGTCCTGGTGGCCCTGCGCACTTCGGCCTCGTAACGGTCGGCGATCTTGATCAGCATGCCGTCGAGCGCGCCGGATTCCTCGCCGATGGCGACCAGTTGCCCCATCATTCTCGGGAACAGCGGATCGGCCAGCAGCGGATGGGCCAGACCCTTGCCTTCCTTGACGGCGCGCTGCAGCCGGTCGATCGCCTGCAGCAGCAGGCTGTTGTCCGACAGCGCCTGCACCGCGCGCATGGCGGTCAGGATGGGCACGCCGCTTGCCAGCAGGGTGCCCATGGTGCGGCAGATCCGCGCCAGTTGCGCCCGGAACAGCAGCGGCCCGAGCAGCGGCAGCCGGAACACGCGCTTGTGCCAGGCTTCGCGTCCCGAGGCCGTTCCGAGGTAGAGGCGGATCGCGAGCGCGCATAGGATGGGCAGCGCGAGCAGCACGCCCCACCAGCGCTCCAGCGCGCCGGCCCCCGCGAGCAGGATCTGCGCGGGCAGCGGGATGGGTTGATTGATGTCGGCGAACATCTCGGCGAACCGCGGCATCACGAACAGCGCAAGCACCAGCACGGCGACGACGCTGAACACGAGCAGCACGGCCGGATACACCGACGAGGCGACGAGGAAGCTGCGAAACTCGATCGACTGCTCGTAATAGCGGATCAGGCGCTTGAGCACCACGGGCAGCAGCCCGCCCTCCTCGGCAGCGCGGATCATGCTCACGTAGAGCCGCGGGAACATGGCCGGATGGCGGGCGAAGGCGGTGGCCAGGGACTCGCCTTTCTCCACTTCGACGATGAGGCCCTGGATGATCGCGCGCGTCTGCGCATGCTCGGTCGTGTTCAACGCCACGTGCAGGGCCCGGTCCAGCGGCAGGCCCGCGCTGAGCAGGGTGTCGAGCTGTTCGCTGAATTCGAGCAGGCGGCGCTGGCCGACGCCGCGGCGCATGCGCGCGCGCAGCCATCCCATATGTCCTAGCGGTCCATCCGCGGCCGCCGCCACGGCCACCGCCGACAGGCCGCTTTGCTCCAGCGCGCGCTGGGCTTCGGCCTGGTCGCCGGCGACCATCTGGCCGGAGACCGTCTGCCCCGCGGCATCGCGGCCGCTGTAGCCGAAGCGCATCAGGACTCCTGCCTTGTGACGCGTGCGAGCTCTTCGAGCGTCGTCGTGCCCGCGAGCACCTTGCGGATGCCGTCCAGGTGCATCGGCCGCACCCCCTCGTTGACGGCGATGCGCCGCAGGCCCTCGGAGGGCAGCTTGCGCACGACGCCTTCCTTCAGCGCCGCGCTCATCGGCAGCAGTTCGTAGATGCCGGTTCTCCCGGCATATCCCGTATGCGTGCAATGGCTGCAGCCTGAGCCGTGCGCCAGCGAAAGGTTCCGCGCATCGACCCCGTGCAGCGACAGAAAATACGACTCGCTCGCGGTGGCGGCCTGCATGACCCGGCAATGCGGACACACCAGCCGCACCAGGCGCTGGGCCACGATGACGATGACCGAGGAGGCGATCAGATAGCCCTCGACGCCCATTTCGAGCAGGCGGTGGGCGGCGCTGAACGAGTCGTTGGTGTGCAGCGTGGAAAACACCAGATGGCCGGTGAGCGAGGACTGGATGGCGATCTCGGCGGTCTCCCGGTCGCGGATTTCACCCACCATGATCACGTCCGGATCCTGGCGCACGATCGAGCGCAGCGCGTTGGCGAAGGTGAGGTCGATCTGCGGCTTGACCTGCATCTGGTTGATGCCGTCGATCTGGTATTCGACCGGATCCTCGATGGTGATGATCTTGGTCCGCGGATGGTTGATGCGCGACAGCGCGGCATAGAGGGTCGTGGTCTTGCCGCTGCCGGTCGGGCCGGTCACCAGGATCATCCCGTGCGGTTGCCCGATGGCGCCCTGAAGGACGCTCAAACCTTGTTCGTCCACGCCCAGGGTTTCCAGCTGCAGCAGCCCCGGTCCCTGGTCGAGCAGGCGTATCACCATGCTCTCGCCGTGCACGATGGGAATCGTCGACACGCGCATGTCGATCTCCCGGTCGCGCAGCAGCGCCTTGGCGCGGCCGTCCTGGGGCAGGCGGCGCTCCGCGATGTTCATGCGCGCGCGCAGCTTCAGGTGCGAAATCACCGGCAGGAACATGCGCAGCGGCGGCGATTCCACATCATGCAGCACGCCGTCGATGCGGAACCGGATGCGGAAGCGGCCCTGATAGATCTCGAAATGAATGTCCGAGGCGCGCGCCTCGGCCGCGCGCGCGATCACCGCGTTGACCAGGCGCACCACCGGGGCGTCCTCGGCGATGGCCCGCAGCGCTTCCAGGCTGTCGTCGAGCGCGTCCTCTTCCTCGTTCATGTCGTTGTCGGCGAATATGCCGGTCGGCGTCCCGGCCTGCGCCTGGCCGCCGGCGAGCGCCGCCATTCTGGCGTCGATTTCGGCCCGCGGCGCCAGCAGCACCGCGACCGGCACGCCGACGAACTGGCGCAATGCATCGAGCGCGCCCAGGTCCAGCGGCACCGGGCAGGCGACGCGCAGCACGCCGTCGGCCATGCCCAGCGGCAGCATGTGGTTCTGCGCCAGGAACGGCAGCGGTATGTCCTCGGGCACGGCCGCGGGCTGCGGCCAGGCCTGCGCGCCGAGCACGGCATAACCCGTCAGCGCCGCCGATCGCTGCAGCAGGCGGCTTTCGGCGGCAAGGTCAGGATCGGTGTCGCCTTGCATCGCGGGCCACTGGAATGGGAGAACAGGATATATACCAGAATCGGTCCCGCCCTGCGAGGCCGATCAGCGATTCCACAGCTTGAAGAAATTCTTTTCCATGAACCGCAGCAAAACCCGGGAAGATGCCCGCCGCTGCGACTGGATCTGCCTTCGCTTTCGCCACGCCGCGGGCAAACCACGGATCGCGTCCCGCTTGGCCTTGAGGATGGTCAGCGGCTGCCCCTTGAACGTGTAGAGCACGATCGAGGCCGCGTTCAGGAGCAGGTGCAGCGGGAGGCAGGCGAGAAACAGCGGAAGCGGCATGTTCTTGACGAAGGTCCAGACCAGATTCCGGTGTCCGTGATAGACGGTGAACGAACTCTGGAATCCGGCGATGCCGGAGCTCACGTGGTGCACGATCGCGGCGGGGACGTAATAGCAGCGATGTCCCCTGAGCCGCATCCTGAATGCCAGATCGACATCCTCGAAATAGCAGAAATAATCGTCATCGAATCCGCCCACCTCGTCGAATACGTCCCGGCGATACAGCGCGGCTGCGGCGCAGGGGGCAAAGATTTCCTCCGCCGCGTGATGGCCCCCGGCGAGCTTGCGGCGATGATCCCTGCGCCAGGCCGCGCCGCTCACGTGGTAGATATCGCCGGTGCCGTCGAGCCGGTCGGGATGGTTTGCGAGTATCAGTTTGCTGCCGAAAAGGGCGAACTCGGGATGTGCCTGCGCCGCCTGCATCAGGTTGGCCAGCCAGTCCGGATGCGCATAGGCATCCGGATTGAGGCAGGCGATCCACTTGCATTCCGGAGCGAGAGCCGCTCCTATATTGTTGCCCGACGCAAATCCTATGTTGCGCTCCATCCGGACGGCTTCTATCCATGGGTATTCGGTCTCGGCCCGCAGCATCGAGTCGTCGGAACTGGCGTTGTCGACCACGATCGTCCTGAATGAACGCCATGTCTGCCGTTCCAGGTGGTGAAGGCAGCGCAGCAGCATATCGCCGCCGTTGTAGTTGACGATGATGACCGCCACGTCCGGATCGTGTACGGGGGCCTCGCGTCCGCCGGCCATCGGAGTCACGATCCTGGGCCGCCCGGCTTGTCGACGATCGCGACCAGGTCCTCTCCCCACCAGGGATTGGCGACCAGCGCCAGGATTTCAGCCGCCTGCGCCGCGCGGCCGGCGAGCTTGTCGAGGGCGGAGCGCGAGGCATTCACGTCGAATCGTCCGTGTCGCCGGATCGCGCGGCTGGCGACGAAGACCCCGTTTGCATCCCTGCAGGTCGAGAAGATCCTGAATTGGCTCGCTCCTGCCATCGTGATCATCGATGCCATGGATTTCCGGTTGAACAGGTGCAGATGGCGTGGCGAATCAAGATGCAGCCAGTATTCTCCGAAGATCCGGTGGCCGAGACTGTCGGTATTCGGGGTAGCCATCACCAGTTGTCCGCCGGGCCTGACGATGCGCAGGCATTCCCTTGCCAGGGCCACCGGATCCGGAACGTGCTCGATCGAATGGCACAGCGTCACCGCGTCGAACGTCGCTTCGGGAAAACCCTGGTCGAACACGCTGCCCTGATGAAAATTCAGTCCGCCGGCACGGGCGTTGCGCACTGCCACCGGATCGAAATCCAGTCCCCGGGCGTCCCAACCGAGCGAGTTCATGTGTTCCACCAGCCAGCCGCTGCCGGCACCGACGTCGAGCAGCGTTCCCTTGTGCAACGCGTGCAGCCACATCACCGAGAGATCCAGTTCGGGCGGACGGCCCGGATACAACCACGGAACCCCTCCGGCGATGCGCGCGAGCGGGCCGACGCCTTCGCGGTAGCCGAAACGGTTGGCGAGGTAGCCCCTTTTGATTGCGCCCATCATTCTGGCGATGACGCCCTTGTTCGGCCCGCGTCCGGCATGGGTGTAATAGGACTCATAGGCTTTGTACAGTTCCTGCTCCAGCGGTGCCGGGTCCAGCCACAGCAAGCCGCACCGAGGATCGACGCATCGCCGGATCGACCATACTCCCGGAGAAGGCGAAGCGGACAGGCGATCGATCAAGCCGGTGTGGAGCACATCGCCCGGGGTGCCGCACAAGATGCAGGCGAGCCGCGGCCGCGCACGCATCCCTGTCTGCGTTGCGACCGTCGATTCCCCGGCTGCCGGCGTGCCGCTCACCCTGGTCATGGCTGTGTCGACACCTCCCGCAGCTCCCACACCTCATGGGTCAATCTCATATACTGGCTCATGTCCCGCGATCGTCACCCGCGTCAATGAAGTTTACCATCCAGCTCGCGCTGCTCTCCGCCGCGAGCATCGGACTGACGATCCTGTTTCAATGGGTCGTGCTGACTCGAGTCGGGCCGGGTGCCGAAACGGATGCGTTCTTCGCGGGCATGACGGTTCCGCAACTGGTGCTGGCCGTGGTCAGTGCATCCCTCACGCACGTGCTGGTCCCGCTATTGGCGGGGGAGAACAGAGAACGCATCCGGCAGGATACCTGGACTTTTCTGACGCTGATCGTCGGCCTGTTCGGTCTGATCGCCGTGGTCCTGGGCCTATTTGCATCCTGGTGGGTGCCGCTGATCGTCCCCGGCTTCGATGCCGCGGGCCACGAGCTGACGGTGGAACTGACCCGCATACAGCTCGCCGGCATGGTGTTCGCTGCCGTCAATGGCGTGCAATGGGCCGCCTACCACGCGCGGCGCCAGTTCTTGTGGGTCGAAACCGCCCCCTGCATCGCGGGCCTGCTGTCCTTGCTGCTGTTGACCTTGACGCTCCCCCGCTTCGGCATCGTTGCCGCCGCGTGGATCAGCACGCTCGGCATGGGATTGCAGACCCTCCTGCTGGCGCCGGGTCTGGGCAGGCCCGCAACCCCCGATTTCAGCAGCCCCGCCGTAATCACGGCATGGCGCCGCATCAAGCCCTTGCTTGCCGGGACCGCCTATTACAAGACCGATCCGATGATCGATCGATTCATGCTTTCGATGGCCGGGAGCGGCAACCTGTCGCTGTACTATCTGGGACAGCAGATCTACGGGGCGGTAAATCAGATGCTGAACAAGTCCATCGTGTCGCCGATGGTGCCGGCACTGAGCGTGCACCACAAGGCGGGCGACCGGGCGGCTTTTCTCCAGCTCTATCGCAGGAAGCTGATGCAGGTCGGCTTGATCAGCGTGAGCGGGCTCGCGATTTTGGGGATGTTCGGCCGTACACTGCTGGTTCCGCTGGTGGCCTATGGCAGCTTCTCCATCCAGGATATGGAAAGGCTCTGGTGGATCATGGTCTGGCTTGGAGGGGCGTTCCTGGGCAGTTCAATGGGCCAGATATCCTCGTCGTCGCTCTATGCCTCCGGCGACACGACGACGCCGACGCGCCTGGGGATAGTCACCTATACGCTCTACATTCCCGCGAAAATCGCGCTGTTTTACGCCTATGGAATCGCGGGACTTGCGGTGGCGACCGGCCTGTTCTTCGTCACCAACCTGTTGCTGCAGAACTATTGCATAAGCACCAGACACGGTGTCGGCTGAACAGGGTCGGACATGGACATCAACGAGGACTTTCTCGGGCGCGGCAAGTTTCAAGACATCGGCAGGTGGTATGTCACCCGCTTCGTCGAACGGGTCGCGCATGATCTTCCCGCAGGCACGCTGGTCCTCGATGCGGGCGCCGGCGAATGCGTATACAAGAGACTTTTCTCGCATTGCCTGTACAAGGCGATCGATCTGGCCGTGGGGGAAATCCGGTGGAATTATTCCAATCTGGACTATGTCGGCCCCTTGCACGACATGCCGATCGAGTCAGGCCAGTTCGATGCCGTTCTGTGCACGCAGGTACTGGAGCACCTGGAGTGGCCCAGGGAGAGCGTGAAGGAGATGCACCGCGTACTCAAGCCGGGCGGCAGGCTCTATCTGACTGTACCGATGGCTCATAACGAGCATCAGGCTCCGCATGATTATTTCAGGTATACGTCCTTCGGCCTTTCCTCGATCTGCGGGAAAGCGGGCTTCAGCAGCGTGCAGATCGAGCCTTTCGGCGGCTTATGGGTGCGCTGGGCCTATGAACTGCCGCGGGGACTGTCGATTTTCCCCCCGGATGGCCTGCGCAGCGGAACGCCCAACGCCGCCGGGATTGCGCTGCTGCCTTTCAAGGTCCCGTTGTGGCTGGGGGTGCGCCTGCTGCAGATGCTGTTCGTGTGGCTGGATCGGTTCGACACGAAGAAGAACGATCCATTCGGCTGGGCGTGCGTGGCGACGAAATGAGCGAACTCGAATAGACCCCCAGAAACTGCGT
>Ga0155954_1067_pt1 | contig 11292 bp, 10 predicted proteins | sample RifCSPlowO2_02_FD_107608 | JGI IMG/M metagenome (GOLD analysis project Ga0155954, IMG submission 107608) | Betaproteobacteria bacterium RIFCSPLOWO2_02_FULL_65_20
CAACGTACAGAGCCGTCCGGGCACGGGCCTGGGCCTCGCCATCGCCAAGAAATCGGTGGAACTGCACGGCGGCAGCATCACCGTCGACACCAAGGTGGGCGTCGGGACCCGGTTTACCGTCACTCTGCCGCGCAAGGCGCGCGAAGCGGCTGCCGCGGCATGACGCGCGCCTTGCAGGCATTTCCGGCTGCCAGATCCCTCGTATGACGAAAATGCTGGTCATCGAAGACGAAGCCGGCATCCGCATGACGCTGTCGCTCATGCTGAAAGCCGAAGGCTTCGAGGTCACCGCCGCCGAGAACGGCCGCCTCGGCGTCGAAGCGGCCCGCGCCCAGGCGCCCGACCTGATTCTTTGCGACATCACCATGCCCGAAATGGACGGCTACCAGGTCCTGGAGCAGCTGCGCAAGGAGCCGGCTCTGGCCGCGACGCCGTTCGTCTTCCTCACCGCGCGCGTCGACCGCAACGAAATGCGCCGCGGCATGAACCTCGGTGCCGACGATTATCTGACCAAGCCCTTCACCCGCGACGAGCTGCTCGCGGCGGTCAGCGCGCGCATCAAGAAGCACGAAACCACCCGCGAGGCGCTGACCAACCAGCTGATGTCCGACGACGAGGCGCTGCGGCAGCGATTCCGCAGCAACCTCTCGGGCGTGGAGGGGCCGCCTGCGACGGCCGTTGACGAAATGTCCGCCATGGAGGGCACTGCGTCCGAGGCGACCGTGCTGTTCGCCGATATCCGCAGCTTCACGACCATTTCCGAGCGCCTGTCGGCACCCGAAATCGCGGAACTGCTCAACACCTACCTCGAGCGCGCCTGCCAGCCGATCATCGCCTGCGGCGGCAGCGTGGTGAAATTCATCGGCGACGGGATCATGGCCGTCTTCCCCCATACCGATTCACTTCCGCGCGAAATGCAGGCGCTGCAGGCCGTGCACGCGGGACTGGGCCTGTCGTTCATCGCGACGCGCTTTCGCGATTGGGTCAGCGAGCGCCATGCGGACCGCGGGCTTCCCGAATTTGCGATCGGGGTCGGCATCCACACCGGCGAGGTGATGCTGTCCCGGGTAGGCGCGCGCGGCCAGCAGGATTTCACCGCGGTCGGCGACACCGTCAACATCGCCGCGCGGCTGGAGGAGCAGACCAAGGAACTGGGCTGGCCGGTGGTCGCGAGCGAGGCCACGATCAGCGCCGCAGGCACGGCGGTCGACTGCGGTGAGCGTCGTACCGTGACCCTGCGCGGCCGGATGAACCCGATCGATGTCTACGAAGTCACCGGTCTGAAGAATCTCACCGTCACGGCGGACCGGTCCATGCTGGGCCTGACCCCATCCGTGCGCGAGGCCCTCTCAGCCAATGCGGACGGTGCCGCGAACGCCGCCAAGCTGGCGCTGCGCGAGACGCTGCAGGCCATGGTCGCCGAACCGCGGGCGGGCAAGCCCGCCCCGGTCCAAGCGCCGCGCTTCGGGAACTACCGCGTGATCGAAAAGCTCGGCGAGGGCGCCTCGTCGATCGTCTACCTCGCCGAGCGCGAATCGGACCACCAGAAGGCCGCGCTCAAGATCCTCAACAGCCGCCCCGGCGACGATCCGGATATGCTGCAGCGCTTCGTGCAGGAGGCGGCGATGATTGCCCGCATCGGCCACCCCAACATCGTGCATATCTTCGACCACGGGTTCACCGAGGACTTCGCGTACATCGCCATGGAGTACTTTCCGGCCGGCAGCCTGGAGCAGGTCGTGGCGGGGCCGATTTCCTCGCGCCAAGCGCTGTCGCTGCTCGCGCAGGCGGCCAGCGCTGTCGCCGAAATTCACCGCAACGGCATCGTCCACCGCGACATCAAGCCGGCCAACTTCATGGTGCGCGAGAACGGGGTGATCGCGCTTGCAGACTTCGGCGTCGCCAAGGACCTGTCCAACGACACCACCAAGACGCAGTTCGGCGTGTCGTTCGGCTCACCCTACTATCTGTCGCCGGAACAGGCAAAGGGCATCATGGTCGATCACCGCTCCGATCTGTACAGCCTGGGGGTGATCTTCTACGAGATGCTGATGGGCCGCCGCCCCTACGAAAGCGATTCGCTGCATGATCTGATCCGCCAGCATGTCGAAGCGCCACCGCCCAAACTGCCCGCGAACCTGGCCGACTGCCAGGAACTGATCGACGGGCTGATGGCCAAGGACCCGGCGCAGCGTTACCAGAGCGCAGAGGCCGTTCTGGACGCCATCGACACGGTCTGGACGCGCGCGGCGCTGTCCGCGGCCCGGCAGCCTCCCGCAGCCTAATCGTCGCGCGGCGCAGGGGCCAGGAGCGTTGCCTGCCAGGCCTGGGTCGATGTCCCCGCGCGGTCGCGCACGACGACCGACCCCTCCATGACCTTGCCGTTGACGCGCCCGCGATACACGTACTGCACCGGGCCACCGCCCCGGCCAGCGGCCACTTCGAACTCGAAGCCGATGGCATCTCCCGACAGACTCGCCTGGCGCATCGGCGCAGCGGCCGAGCCGATCTTCGCGGCGCCCGCGATCGACTGGTAGCGCTGAGTGAAGGTGAACTCACCGTCCACGCTGGCGTCGTGCACCCTGAGCCCGGATTGCCAGCGTCCGGCAACGGTTGCCGGCACGCGCCACAGATAGACGTAGGAAACGCCAGGATTGCCCACCTTCTTCTCCGGCACGTCGAGCGTGACGCTCTCGTCCGACAGCCAGTCGCCCATGTGGTAATCGTGCGCGGCAATGCGCGTCCCCGGGCGCAGCGCAAGCAGCTTGGGCCGCAGCCTGAGGTTCATCTCGGGCAGCAGGTAGCTGGTGATGACCGTGGCGCCGCTCAGATCCGTCTGGAACAGATCCTGCTCGACGAAGCGGGCGCGGTCGGCCACGCCTTCGCGACGCGCCGATTCGTTCGCCAATCCGAGCAGGTAGCGGTCGATGTCCACGCCGAGCCCGCGCGCGCCGTACCGCTTGGCCGCAGTGACCACGATCCGGCCATCTCCCGAGCCCAGATCGATCAGCGTGTCGTCCGGGCCCACCTTCGCGATGCGCAGCATTGCCTCGACGACGACCTGAGGGGTGGGCACGTAGACGACATCGCCCGCGCCCTGCTGGGCCTGCGCGCCCGCCGCAGCGAGAGCGAACGCGACCAGGACGGATGCGATGCACCGCATGCGAAACTCAGCGCAGGCCGAGCACGTCCTGCATGTCATAGAGGCCGGAAGTCCTTTCCTTCAGGAAACGGCATGCACGCAGTGCGCCCAGCGCGTAGGTCATGCGGCTCCCGGAGCGGACCGTGATTTCCACCCGCTCACCGACGCCGGCGAACATCACGGTATGCTCGCCGACGATGTCCCCGCCGCGCAGCGCGTGGAACGCGATGGTCTTCGCGTCGCGCTCGCCCGTGATGCCCTCGCGGCCGTAGATCGCGGAGGTCTTGAGATCGCGCCCGAGCGCCGAGGCGACCACTTCGCCCAGCTTGAGCGCCGTACCCGAAGGGGCATCGACCTTGTGCCGGTGATGCGCCTCGATGATCTCGACATCGTAGGCGTCGCCCAGAATGCGGGCCGCAAGATCGGCGAGCTTGAAGGCCGCGTTGACGCCGATCGCCATGTTCGGCGCGAAGACGATGCCGATGCGCTTGGCGGCGTCCGCGATGCGCTGCTTCTGCTCAGCGGTGAAACCGGTGGTCCCGATCACCATCCCGGTTCCGCTGGCGAGGCACCGGTCCAGATGCGCCAGCGTACCCTCGGGTCGGGTGAAATCGATCAGGCAGTCCGCGTCGGCCAGCGCGGCAAGATCGGCGCCGACCCGCACCCCGCACGGGGCACCGGCGAATTCTCCCGCGTCGTGACCCAGATGCGCGCTTCCCTGCACCTCCAGCGCCGCGGCGAGCTTGAGATCAGGTGCGCCGAGGATCGCCTCGATCAGTGTGCGCCCCATGCGACCGGCGGCCCCCGCGACCGCGACTCTCACGGCTTGCCCCCGCTTGCGCCCGCGGCCGCCGGCGCGGCGGGCGGAGCAGCGACCACATCGCCCTCGATCCGCACCAGCTTGTCCTGCTCGAAGAACGCAGAGATGCGCCGGTGCTCGACCTCGCGGCTGTTGGCGCGCTGCCGGATGAATATGTAATCCCAGCGATCGCCATGGAACATGTCTGCCACCAGCGGCGTTCCCAGTGCGAAGCGCACCTGGTCCTTGGTCATGCCGACCTTCAACTGGCCCGCCATTTCCTGCGAGATGAAATTGCCCTGCTGGATTTCCATGCGGTGCGGCGACAGACTCGGCAGATTAGGAAGGTAGCTGCATGCAGCCGCCGAGAACGCAAAGGCGAAGGAGAGAGCTGGTTTCATCATGAAGGCGCGCTTCTTGGGGCGGATAAAACGCTATATCATAACGGAAAGCGCAGTCCCGGCTGGCCGCAATCGGACCCCGGGCACTCCAAGCACTGCAGGCACACAACGTGACCGACCTCAAGACCATCGGACTCAAGGCGACGGCCCCGCGCCTGCGCATCCTCAAGCTGTTCGAGACCGGCAGCGTGCGGCACATGTCCGCCGAGGACGTCTACCGCATACTCATGAACGAAGGGCTGGACATCGGGCTCGCCACCGTCTACCGGGTACTCACGCAGTTCGAGCAGGCCGGCATACTGGCGCGGCACCACTTCGAGTCAGGCAAGGCGGTGTTCGAACTGAACGAGGGCAAGCACCACGACCACCTCGTGTGCCTGCAATGCGGCCGGGTCGAGGAGTTTTTCGACGCGGAGATCGAGAAGCGCCAGAACCGGGTCGCCGAGGACCGTGGCTTCACGATCCGCGAGCACTCGTTGTATCTCTACGCCGAGTGCACCAAGCCGGACTGCCCGCACAAGAACGACCGATGAACCAGCATCGGTGGCGGCGGGCGACGCCGGTCCGGCCGGAAAAACTCAGGCCTGGTACTTGAACGACAGCAGCATCCGCGTGCGGTACGCGACCACCTTGCCATTCTCGATCGCCATGTCCTGCTTCACCACTTCGGCAATGCGCAGATCGCGCAGCGTCTTGGACGCCGCCTGTATCGCCCGCCTGCCCGCCTCCTCCCAGGACGTCGGGCTGGTGCCGATCACTTCGACGATCTTGTACACGCTGTCTCCGGTTTTCTTGGCCATGATTGCCTCCTTTTGCGATGGTCCCGCCACACTGAGGGGATCGTCTTCATGATACGCTTTTCGGGGTCGGAATCACCCCTTCCAGCCTGCCCCATGCCCATGAGGCGGACGTACTCGCTATGGAGCCGGCCATGGACCTGATTTTGTGGCGCCACGCAGAAGCCGAGGACGGCATGCCCGATTCGGCGCGCGAACTCACCAAACGCGGGCGCAAACAGGCCGCCCAGATCGCGGCGTGGCTGAAGGAACGCATACCTCCAGACTGCACGATTCTGGTCAGCCCTTCCAGGCGCACCCAGCAGACCGCCGATGCGCTGGGCCTGCCCTACGAGACGACCAAGAAGGTGGGCACCGGCGCCGCGCCCGACGAGATTCTCGCCGCGGCCGGCTGGCCAGGGCACGAGGGCACCGTGCTGGTGGTCGGGCACCAGCCCACGCTGGGCGGGGTGGCCGCGCTGATCCTGTGCGGGGAAGAGGCCGACTGGACGATCAAGAAGGGGGCGGTCTGGTGGTTTTCCTGCCGCGCACGCCACGGCGGTGACATCGTATTGCGGGCCGTGGTCTGCCCGGACCTGGTCTGAGCGGGACCGTCCTACGAAGCCCTGGTTTTTTCCTCGGCGAGCGCTCGTATCTCCAGCCGCATGCCCTGCGAGTGCCACTCGTCGGCTTCGGCTTCGAGCGCTGCTTCGGTGAGCGGGTGCTCGTCCAGCCAGCGGCGCTCCACGCCAAGCGCGAATCCCGAGTCCGTGGCGCGGCAGGCGATGCGCGGCAGCGCGATGTCGCTGCGGGCCTGGTAGAACAGCACGGCCAGGCGAAGCGCGAAAATCAGTGACCAGTCCGAGCTGCGTGCCGGCAGGGCCTCGAGCTTGGCCAGTTTGCCCCGGTGCGCGAGCACCAGCCTTGCGAGCCGCGCCTGCTCGTCGCGCGAATAGCCCGGCATGTCGGCCTGCGACAGGATGTAGGCCGAGTGCTTGTGGTAGGCGGCATGGGCGATCGGAATTCCTATCTCGTGCAGCAGGCACGCCCACCTGAGCATCAGCAGCTCTGCTTCCGGCGGTTCGATGACCAGTTCCGCCTGCAACCGCGTCGCGAGCCCGGCCACCCGCTCGGCCTGCGCCATATCGACGTGGTAACGGCGCATGAACTCCGCGACCGTCACCTCGCGCATGTCATGGTGCTGCACCCGCCCGAGCAGATCGTAGAGCACGCCCTGGCGCAGCGCCCCCTCCGACACATCGAGCGCGTCGATGCCAAACTCGGCGAGTATCGCCGACATGATCGCCAGCCCCCCGGGGAGGATGGGCGCACGATCGTCGCGCAGCCCCGGTAGCTTTAGCTGCTCGACATCCCCCGCTTCGATGAACGCCGAACGCAGCTTCTTCAGTCCTGCGGCGGTGATCCCCTGCTCCGCCCACCCGCCCTCGCGAACCATGCCGGCCAGCGACCGGGCCGTTCCGGACGAAGCGATCACGTCCTTCCAGCCGGTGCGGCGGAACGACTTGACGATGGGCTGCAACTCGTTTGCCGCAGCCAGTTCCGCGCGCTTGAATCCGGACTTGTCGATCCTGCCTTCGGGAAAATACTTGAGGCTGTAGCTCACGCAGCCCATCGTGATCGATTCCACCAGTTCGGGCTTGAGCCCCGTGCCAATGATGAATTCGGTCGACCCGCCGCCGATGTCCACCACCAGCCGCCTGTCCGGGGAAGGCGGCAGCGTGTGCGCGACACCCAGGTAGATCAGCCGCGCCTCCTCGCGCCCGAAGATCACTTCGATCGGGAATCCCAGAACCGTCTTGGCCTCGGCGAGGAATTCATCGGCGTTCCTGGCCACCCGCAGCGCGTTGGTGCCGACGGCGCGCACCGCACCACGGGGAAAACCCCGCAGCCGCTCGCCGAAGCGACCCAAGGCTTCGAGCGCGCGCAACTGGGTGGACCGATCCAGCCGCCGCTCGCGTGTCAGGCCCGCGCCCAGGCGCACAGAATCACGCAGGGAATCAAGGAGATAGACTTGTTCTCCCACCACGCGCCCGATCTGGAGATGAAAGCTGTTCGATCCCAGATCGACCGCTGCAAGGGTCTCGTGTTTCACGGAAATTCGCACTGCACCATTTGCGCCCGAACATAGCATCCCGGCACGACCGACGCAATGCGTCCGCATACGCGCAAGCGTGTCGCGAACGAAAGGATTAAAATGTTTAGCATTCAGGCAGATATCGACACGCGCGCAACCTGATCGGCAACAAACCCATTCGTTTCCGGAGCCCTGGCCGGCTTTTGCGGCCCGCGTCGGCAGCACGAACCGAAACATGCTTCACGAACCCGCATCCCGGCTCAAGCGATTAGAACCGCATTTCCTCAACCGTGAGCTGAGCCTCCTCGCGTTCAACCGCCGGGTGCTCGCGCAGGCCGAGGACAGGCGCACGCCCATGCTCGAGCGGCTGCGGTTCCTGTGCATAGTCTCGTCCAACATGGACGAATTCTTCGAAATCCGCGTCGCCGAACTCAAGGAGCGCATCAAGCTGGGCGGCGACATGGACCACCGCGGCGAGGGGCCGGCCACCGAGATCTTCCGCATCGTGAGCGAACGCGCCCACACCATGGTGGTCGAGCAGTACCGCGTGCTGAACGAAGAGATTCTTCCCGGGTTGGCCGAAGAAGGCGTGTGCTTCCTGAATGAACCCGAATGGACCCGAGAGCAGCGCCGCTGGCTGCACGACTACTTCGTGCGCGAAATGATGCCTGTGATGACGCCCATCGGGCTCGATCCGGCGCACCCATTCCCGCGCGTGTTGAACAAAAGCCTGAATCTCGCGGTGCAGCTGGAGGGCCGGGACGCGTTCGGCCGGAATTCCGGGCGCGCGATCGTGCAGGCGCCGCGACTGCTGCCGCGCGTGATGGCGCTGCCGCCGCAGTTGACCGGCGGCAAGACCTATCACTTCGTTCACCTGAGCGTGGTGCTCAGGGCGTTCGTGAGCGCGCTGTTCCAGGGCATGATAGTGAACGGCGCGTATCCGTTCCGCGTGACGCGCAACAGCGACCTGTTCGTGGACGAGGAGGAAATCAAGGACCTGCGCACCGCGCTCGCCGGCGAGCTGCCGCAGCGCCACTTCGGCGATTCGGTGCGCCTGGAGGTCGCCGAGTCCTGCCCGCCGGAAATGACCGATTTCCTGCTGCAGCAGTTCGAACTGACCGAGGAGGACCTGTACCGCGTCGACGGCCCGGTCAACCTGGTGCGGCTGATGAACGTGCCTGACATCGTCGACCTGCCCTCGCTCAAGTTCGGGCCGTTCCTTCCGGGGACGCCCAAGACGCTGGGCAAGCACGGCGACATTTTCCGCTCCGTGCGCAAGGGCGACATTTTGCTGCACCACCCGTTCCAGTCGTTCAGTCCGGTGATCGAGATGCTCGAGCAGGCCGCCGAGGACCCGAACGTGGTGGCCATCAGGCAGACGGTATACCGCACCGGCACCGACTCGGTGATCATGAAATACCTTATCGATGCCGCCCAGCGCGGCAAGGAAGTCACGGTGGTGGTGGAACTGCTGGCGCGCTTCGACGAGGAAGCGAACATCCAGTATGCGGCCAAGCTGGAGGAAGTCGGCGCGCACGTGATCTACGGCGTGGTGGGCTACAAGACCCACGCCAAGATGCTGCTGGTCGTGCGCCGCGAGGACGGGACCTTGCGCCGCTATGCGCACCTGTCGACCGGCAACTACCATCCGCGCACCGCCAAGCAGTACACCGATTTCGGCCTGCTGACCGCAAACGAGGAGATCTGCACCGATGTCGATGCGGTGTTCAAGCAGCTGACGGGTCTGGGGCGCGCCCGCAGCCTCAACCACCTGTGGGTGTCGCCCTTCACGCTGCACGAGCGCACGATCACGGCGATCAAGCGCGAGATCCGGCACGCCAAGGCGGGCAAGCCCGCGCACGTGATCGCGAAAATGAACTCGCTGCTCGAGCCCCGCGTGATCGAGGCGCTGTATGCGGCCTCGCAGGCCGGGGTGAAGGTGGATCTGATCGTGCGTGGCGTGTGCGCGCTGCGCCCGGGAATCCCCGGCCTGTCCGAGCACATCCGCGTACGCTCGATCATCGGCCGCTTCCTTGAGCACACGCGCATCTTCTATTTCCTGAACGACGGTGCCGAGGACGTGCATCTGTCCAGCGCCGACTGGATGGAGCGCAATTTCTTCCGCCGCATCGAACTGTGTTTCCCGCTGCTCGACGCGCGCCTGAAGCAGCGTGTCATCAAGGAAGGGCTGAAGGTGTACCTGGCCGACAACAACCAGGCCTGGGACATGGATTCAGACGGCAACTACCACCGCAGGCACTCTCACGGCCGGGTGCCGCGCCCCGCACAGGAACAGCTGCTCGCGCTGCTCTCGGCGCGCTAGGGACTTTCCTGCCCGCCCGCAGTGTCGGCATCGCCCTCGAGGCGAGCGCGCATCGTCGCCACCGGCTGCTGCCGGATCGAGGGTTTCGCCGACCTTTGCCGTTCACCGTTCACCGTTCACCATAGCCACGCAGCGCCGCGCACGCCGCCAGAATCGCCGTGATGATGGCGCACCAGCTTCGTGTCCACCCGGTCGGAGAACACATGGCGCTGCGACAGCCGCGGAACGCTGGCGTACAGGCGCTCGATGTTCGACATGCCGCCGCCCAGCACGATCACATCCGGATCGAGGATGTTGATCACGTTCGCCAGCGAGCGTGCCAGGCGGTCCTCGTAGCGCTGCATGGTGCGCTCGGCGCCCTCGTCGCCGGCCTCGGCGGCGGCGACGATCTGCGGCGGAGTGAGCGTGCCGCCTGTGGCTCTGGCATGCAGCGCCGCCATGCCGGGACCGGAAATATAGGTTTCGATGCAGCCCTGCCTGCCGCAGTGGCACTCCGGGAGCGGCAGGTCCGCCTTCCCCGGCAGCGGCAGCGGATTGTGTCCCCACTCGCCGGCAATCGCGTTTGCGCCGACGAGCACGCGGCGCGACACCACGATGCCGCCGCCCACACCGGTGCCGAGGATGACGCCGAACACCACTTGCGCATCGCGCGCCGCGCCGTCCACGGCCTCGGATAGCGCGAAGCAGTTGGCGTCGTTGGCGATGCGCACCTCGCGCCCGAGCACCTTTTCGATGTCCTGCTTCACGGGCTTGCCGTTGAGGCAGGTCGAGTTGGCGTTCTTCAGCAGGCCGGTTGCGTGCGAAATCGAGCCCGGCGTGCCGATGCCGACGCTGCCGCGCTGGCCGAGTTCGCGCTCGGCGCCTTCGATGAGGTCGGCGACGGCGCGCAGCGTCGCCTCGTAATCGCTCGCCGGCGTCGGCACGCGCCGCCTGAGCAGCTCGCGGCCGTCATCGTCGAGCGCGACGATCTCGATCTTGGTGCCGCCGAGGTCGATGCCGATGCGCAACATGGTTCCGCTGGCCCGAGGCGCGTCAGTACATCTCGCGCAAGTAAATGAACGGGCTGCGCGAGGAGCCGAATGTCAGCCGCGCGTTGGGATCCTGGCCATAGGCTGGCGCACCGCTGCAATTGGCCGGTGCGGCCCAACTGCCGCGCAGCCACGGCAGATTGGCCCCGGTCGCGGTCATACCTGCACCTATGCAGTTCGCGTCCCCGCTTGTGGCGCCCAGATTGATCGCGAAGTCAACACTACCCAAGGCGACGGGGGAAGGCTTGGTGACGGTGAACGTGGCGGTTCCGCTGCTCAGCGTCGTCGCAGAGCCCGGCAGATGGCTCGCCCCCATGTTGGTGCCGTTCAAGCCGCCCCCGTAATTGCCAAGGACCAGGGCGCCGGCGGGTATGCCGGTGCAACTGTCCGCGCTGTTGGTCTGCCAGCCGCTCCCGTTCCAGTACATCGCGCGGACCGGTACGCGGATGGGAAGCAGCTCCGAACCATACGCGCTGTCGAGCTTGAGGATGCCGAAGCGCATCGGCTTGCCGGCGTTGAACGCGATGCCATTGCCGGACGTCGCCGCGCCAAAGGATGCCGGATTGCCGGCAAAGGCGACAAGGTCCGTGTCGATCACGTTGAGCGCCAGCGCGATGTCGGCATCGAACGGCGCATTGGGTGCCGTGGTGCTGCGGGTCAATACGAGTCCGGTACCCGATCCGAAAGTGAGCGTGCCAACGCCGTTGGTGAATGTCCCGATCACCGGA
>Ga0155954_1156_pt4 | contig 11181 bp, 10 predicted proteins | sample RifCSPlowO2_02_FD_107608 | JGI IMG/M metagenome (GOLD analysis project Ga0155954, IMG submission 107608) | Betaproteobacteria bacterium RIFCSPLOWO2_02_FULL_65_20
CGACTTCAGATGTTTTTCCACGAAGGGTGCAATGGCGCGCGCCTCCGTATCCTCCCCGCCGCCGGCGCCGGCAGTCACGATCAACTTGACCGGCTTGGTGGGAAAGTCCGCGCCGAAGACGGGTGTCGCGACCAGGGTTGCGGCTGCAACGGCAGCGCAGATTTTCAGCGTTTTCAACATGGCTCTTCTCCTCTCATTTCTCGCCCTGCGTTAAGGTCTTCCAGAACGGCCCCAGATACGGCCCCACCAGAGACAGAATAGTCAGCAAGATAAGGATCTTGCAGATGACCGAAGCATAGAATATGGAATAGGAGCCTCCGGAAATCAAGAGCGCCCGGTGGTAATTGGTCTCCACCATCTCGCCCAGTACCAGCCCCAGCAGCAGCGGTATCGGCGTAAAGCCCCCCTTGAGCATGACGTACCCCAGCGCGCCGAAGGCAAGGCTGATGAACACGTCGGACATCTCGTTGCGAATCGCGAAACTTCCCAGAAGGCTCACCACGAGAATCAGCGGCACGATGACGTTGTTGGGCAGTAGCGTTACCACGGCAAGACGCCGGGCGACCGTCATGCCGATGATGAAAATGAGAAACGAAGTCAGAAAGAGGGCGACGAAAAGGCTGTAGATGACTTCGGGCTGGTTCATGAAGACCAGAGGACCGGGAACGATGCCGAAGATGATCATGACTCCAAGAAAGACCGCAGCACCCACGCTGCCCGGCAGACCGAGCGCGATCGTGCAGACCAGATCCCCCGGCATGCAGGAATTCGTGGCGGTCTCGGAAGCAATCACCCCGACCGGTTCCCCCTCGCCGAACGTTTCCGGATGCTTCGATACCCGTTTCGCATCGGCCCAGGCCAGAAGGCCGGCGGAACTCTGCCCGACCCCCGGAAGGATGCCCACAAAAAGTCCGATCAGCGAGGCGCGGACCATGATCAGCGGATGCCGGAAATAGGTGCGTACGCCCTCCCAGAAGCTGCCCGAAAGCTCGGCGAGGCGCGATATGGACGCCGCGCTCTCCGCGAGAACCAGGGCCTGGGTCACGGCGAAAAGCCCCACCAGGGCCTGAATGAGCGGGATGCCGTCTTCAACCGGCGCCCAGTCGAAGGTGTAGCGCAGATGCCCGGCGATGACGTCGAAGCCGACCGTGGACAGCAGCAGGCCCATGCCGGCAGCGATGAGTCCTTTGATGGTGGCGCCCTGGACCACCGCCGCAATCAGCGACAGCGCGAGCACGGCTGTGAGGAAATACTCGGCCGGGCCGAATTCCAGCGCAAAATCCGCGAGGAACGGGGCGGCGTATATGAGGCAGATCATCCCGATGGTGCCGCCCACCAATGCCGAAGTGGCGCTGAGTCCCAGCGCCACGCCTCCCATGCCGCGCTGGCACATGGGATAGCCGTCCAGAATGGTTGCCGCGTTCGAGGCATCACCGGGGGTGTTGACCAGAATCGCGGTGAGAGAGCCGCCGTAGTTGCTGCATTTGTAGAGGGCGCCCATGAAGATCAGCGCCGTGGCGGGATGCCACGTCATCACCAGTGGAATGGCCAGCGCCATGCCCGCCGAGGGGCCGAGGCCGGGCAGCACGCCGATGATGATGCCGTAGACGGTGCCGCCGGCCAGTGCCGCAAGATTCTGCCATTGCAACACGAACGCAATGGCCTGCAGGAGTACATCCATGATCTTCTTTTCCTTAGCGCCGTGGAATCACCACAGGACACCATTCAGCAGCGGAACTGCCATGATTCGTCCGAATATGAAATAGACCACCACCGTCATCGCGACGGCGACGATCATGTTCTTGACCAGATTCTCCCTGCGCCCGAACGCGAGCCCGAAGCCGCCGAACAGGAGGACCGTGCTGAACAGGAAGCCGCCGAGATACCCGACGCCGGTGGAAACGAGAAGTATCGCCCAGGCCTGGTAAAACCTTCTGCGCCGGACGTTCCTGGTCGCCGTATCCACGACTTTCAATTCGGTGTCGTCGACGTCGCCGATCTCCCCCGCGGTGACCTGCGCGCGCAGGAAATCGGCGGCGAGCGCGGCCAGCGTCAGGATCAGGCTGATCGCGGCGAGAAGCTGGGGAAACTGCCCGGACTCCTGCGGATAGGGAATGGCCAGGATATAGAAGCCGCTGAAAACGAAAAGCAGGACGATCTTGAACCACACTTCGGTTAATTTGAGCTTTTCCTTCATCCTCTCTTCCCTAAGCCGGACGAGCCGGAACCGGCCTGCTCGATCTTGCTTTTCATACTCTCCCGATGTCGGGAAGTCAGAAGTTCCAACTTCCCGAAATCGGCAGACCAATATAGACCCAAAATCTTCGCCAGAACTGTCAACACTCGAGGCGCAGGAGACCAAGCTGCTGCGCCCGGCCTGCTTCGCGGACCGTTCCTGTCCGGCGTCGTATGGCCGGCGGATTTCTCGCATGCACGCCCATGGACCGGCGAGGACTGGAATCTATCAGGCATTGAACGCCGGGGCCAGTGTTTCGGTCATTTCCGGCGTGGTCTGCGGGCCGGACGCTGCCCCGGAACGCTCCGGCGGCACCCTGCCGCCGGCTCCTGCCCGCGCACGCGCAATGACGTACGGGAAGACCCCGATGCCGGGCGTTCCGACACCGGGGCGTCGGCGCCGGGCAGCACGCTCGGGACCTGACCGGTCAGCGCCTGTCTGCCGCGTCGAGAAAATCCCGCATCACGGGGGTCGAGTCCAGCAGTCCGGGATCCGACGAATGGAATTCCGGGTGCCACTGGAAGCCCGCTACGCAGACATCACCCGTCATCCTGATCGCTTCGACGATGCCATCCGCGGTCGATCGTGCCTCGACAACGAGGTCGTTGCCAAGCGCATTGATGGCCTGGTGATGAATGCTGATCACGCGCCGGGTCTCGCTGTCTTCGTAAAGACGAGCCAGCCGCGTATCGGGCGTGAAATCGATCTCGTGGCGGTTTTCGTCGTACAGCGCGCGATCGACATGGCGGGACGCGCCCGGGCACTGGGTTTCGATGTCCTGGTGGAGCGTTCCGCCGAGCGCGACATTGATGATCTGAGCCCCCCGGCAGATGCCGAGCACGGGTTTGTTCTGGATCACGAATTCCCAGAACAGCTCGATCTCGTAGCGGTCGCGCAGGCGGTCGCCGGCCCACTCCGGCCGCAGCGCGTCCTCGCCGTAGCTTTGCGGGCTGACGTCGGCGCCGCCCTGGAGCACGAGTCCGTCGAGCGCCTCGACAACGTCGCGGACCCTGATGCTCGAGCGCGACAGTCCGGCCGACGAACTGAGCGTGGGAATCATGAACACGAGCGCACCGTGGTACATGATCCAGTGCGCCACGGATTGCTCCAGGTACTGCAGTACCTTGTTCTTGAATCCCAGCTCAACGGGAGGTGCGTGCATCAGGCGCGCCGAGAGTCCGATGCGCAGCGCGCGCTTGGCCATGTTACTTCCCGGCCGCCCAGAATTCGCTCTGCTGTCGCACGACTTCGGGCAGCGACTTCTCCGCCGCGTAGCGCTGGCGGATCCACTGCGCGTCGTTGCCGGCGGCGAGGGAGTCGCGAACCGCCTTGCACGCGCCCTCCGCGCCCAGTTCGATTGCGTGCTGCTCGATGCGCGCCAGGGTATCGACGATGTCGTCGCCGATCCGGATGCGCTCATGGGTGCGCGGGTCGACCAGCTGCCCGTCCAGGCCGAAGCGGCAGGCCTGGAAGCGATTGAACGCGTAGACCAGATAGTCGTCCTCGTCGGGCCGGAACGGCGCCTCGACCAGCAGATAGCGCGCGATCGACTGAACGTAGCCGGCCAGCGCGGCGGCCTTTTCCACAGTGAGCGGCGTGTCGCAGACGCGGATCTCGATCGTCCCGTACTCGGGTTTGGGGCGTATATCCCAATAGAAATCCTTCATCGATTCGACCACGCCCGTGCCGGTCATCTTGTTGTAAAAACGGCCGAAATCGGTCCACGACAGCACATAGGGCGCCCTCCCGCTGAGCGGAAAGGAGAAGACCGAATTGAGGCGCGCCGAATCGAACTGGGTGTCGAAACCCTGCACCATCGGCGATGACGCGGTCAGCGCGATGAATTGCGGGATGTAGCGGCCGAACAGGTGCAGAAGGCGCAGCGCCTCGTCGGGTCCGGAGCACCCGATGTGCACGTGCTGGCCGAAGATGGTGAACTGCTTCGCAAGGTATCCGTACAGCTCCGAGAGGTGATTGAATCTCGGCGCGTCGAATATCTTGCGCTCGCCCCAGTGCTGAAACGGGTGCGTGCCGCCGCCCGCGATGGCGATATTCAGAAATCGCGCAGCCTCGAGCAGCGCCCCGCGTATGTCGCGCAGTTCCCCGAGCAGCGACTGGTAGCCGGACTGCACGGAGGTGCTGATCTCGATCATGCTGCGTGTCATTTCAGGCTTGATTTCGCCGGGGTGATCGCGGCGGCCGACGATCCGCAGCAGGTCTTCGGCGGATTCCACGAGATCGTAGGTGTTGGTCGACAGCAGCTGAAGCTCCAGCTCCACGCCCAGCGTGAGCGGTTTCGATTGGGAAAAGGCTTGCAGTGGCATCGCGGCGCTCCTACTGGTTGGCCTCGCCGGCCAGCCTGAGCGCGGCGAACGTCATCACGGGGCCGGCCAGCTCAAGCATGACGATGCTGCCCAGCAGCGCGGACTCCACTGCGGCGCCGAACTCCGGAAAGAGCCTGGCCGTGTCGAGCGTGAGCAACAGCGCAACGCCCGACATCGGCGCCAGTCCGACGCCGAGCGCTGTCGCCTGTCGCCAGCTTGCCCCGCTCGGTCCGGCTATCGCGAGCACGCCGACGAGCTTGGCCAGAAACCGGCCGAGAACCAGGCTCCCCGCGACGACGGCGCCCTGCATCAGTTGTTCCAGAGGAACCGACATGCCGCTCACGACGAACATCACGATGATGAGGACGGCGCCCGCGGAGCCGAAATGCGGCGGATACACCAGCGGCCGGCCGCGAATATGGCGCACGACGATACCCGCCAGCAGCAGAGGCAGCAGCGGCGGCACCTTGAGCGTCGCGGAAACCGAAACCGTCAGCGCGATCATGCCCAGCAGCAGGAAGGACAGGACCTCTTCGTGGTTGCCCAGCCATCTTTCCACGCGCCGGAACACGATGGCAAAGCTGGTACCTACGAGCACCGAGCCGCACAGCAGATAGACGGGGTAGAGCACCGCTTCGAGCGTCGAGCCGCGGAATTCGTGGTGCAGCACGCCCGCCATCAGGTTGACGCCCACGGCAGCATAGATGCTGTTCAGCGCGGTGTGCAGCATGAGCCGATCGGTGACCTGGCCCCGCGCCCTGAGTTCGGCGGCGATGCGCACGACAACGGAAGGCGAGGTCGCAATAGTGATGGTTGCAGCAGTCGCGGCGATCGCGGACGGCGTGCCGAAATGACGCAATATGAGGAACACGGCGCCAAAACTCAGGCCTGCCTCGAGCAGGCTGGAGACCACGAGCCAGCGGTTCGATCCCAGCCAGCGCAGATTGACCAGGGTGCCAAGCTCGAACAGGAGTATGCCCAGCGCGAGTTCGACCACCAGCCGCCAATCGGCAATCGGCGAGCCGCCCGTGACCGCGAGCATGCCGGGGCCGACCACGAGACCGGTAAGGATGTAGCCGCTCATCCGCGGCAGCCAGGCGGTTCGGGCGAACAGTTCGCCGGCAAGAATGGCGGCTATCAGCGCGACGGCGAGCCACAGGGACGGCGCCGCCTCCAGCGGCCAGGGCGGAAGAAAACCGAATTGCACTGTCAGGTCAGATTTCATGAATGAATACCCGCCGAGCGATGGCAACGAAGCGCTTACATCAGAGAGGGCGCGGGACGATTGCCGCTATGCTACATTGAATCCTGGATCAGAGACCCGATTGGTCGCTGGCGCGGCGCTATGTCCGTCTTCCGGGCTCTCGCGGCGCCACGACCAGCGGGTGATTGCCGGGACAATGTCATGGCGAAAGAGAAGCCGGCCGGACTGAGATCGTTCCTTCGCGCCGCGATCTGGAGCGGGCAGATCGAGGCGATGCCCGGCTGGAAGGCGGCAGTGATCGCGCCGGTGCGGCTGTTGCAGGTGCTCGCGCGCGACATTGCCCACGGCCAGATCACGCTTCGCGCGATGGGCCTGGTCTACACGACGCTGCTGTCGCTGGTCCCGCTGCTTGCGCTGAGCTTTTCCGTGCTGAAGGCTTTTGGTGTCTACAACCAGATCGACCCCATCCTGATCAACTTCCTTGCGCCTCTGGGGGAAAGGAGCAGGGAGGTCAGCGGCTGGATCATCAAATTCATCGAAAACCTGAACATCGGCGTGCTGGGCTCGATCGGCCTCGCGCTGCTGATCTACACCGCGGTCTCGCTCATGCAGAAGATCGAGGAATCGTTCAATTTCATCTGGCACGTCGGCCAGTTGCGCAGCGTCGCCCGGCGCTTCAGCGCTTATCTCAGCGTGCTGCTGATCGGGCCGGTACTGATTTTTTCCACGATTGGCGTCACCTCAGCGATCACCCGCAGCGCGCTGATGCAGCACTTGCTCGCGACCGAACCGTTCGGCGGGGTGGCGTATGCGATCGGGCAGGCGCTTCCTATCCTGTTCGTTATCGCGGGCTTTACGCTTGCCTACGCGTTCGTGCCGAATACCAGGGTGCGGGTGGATGCGGCGCTCATGGGCGGGGCGGTGGCGGGAACGGTGTGGCAGCTGGCGAGCTGGGCTTTTGCCGAATTCGTCGCGAAATCCACTCAGTATGCGGCGATTTACTCCACCTTCGCGATCCTGATCCTGGTTCTGATCTGGCTTTACCTGAACTGGCTCATCCTGCTGCTTGGCGCAAGCATCGCGTTCTACCGGCAGCACCCGGAGTACGTCGTCGCGGAAATGGGCGAACCGCGGCTGAGCAACCGGATGCGCGAACGCGTTGCACTGATGGCCATGTATCTGATCGGCCGGCGCTACTACGACGGCCGACCGGGGTGGACGTTTGCGAGCCTCACGCAGCGGCTGGGGGTGCCGATGCATGCGCTGCAGACGGTGCTTGGCGCGATGCAGCGGGCCGGCCTGGTGGCGCAGACCGGCGATGATCCGCCGGCGTACCTGCCGGCGCGCGATATGGGCACCATCGCGCTCAAGGAACTGCTCGGCACGGTGAGGGCGGCGGGGGAGGAACGCTACCTGAGTCCGGAATCGGTGCCGGTGCCGCCGCAGCTCGAGGCGATTCTGCTGGGGGTGGATCAGGCGGCAGGCGAGCAGGTGCAGGATCGCACGCTCAGGGACCTCGTGACCGCGAATTTGCTGGATGGCGCAGGCGAGCCGCTGCGCCCGTCTTAGTCTCTTACGACTCAAATCTTGACAGATCTGGCGAAGAATTTTGGGTTTATTAGGTCTCCCGATTTTGGGAAGTTGGAACTTCCAACTTCCCAAAATCGGGAGATTGTGAAAAGCAAACTCGAGCAGGTCTGGTTGGTTCCGGCTCGGCCGTCTTAGGGCCGTTGCGCTCGACGGTCGGCCGCAGCATCTCGGTAAGAAGGCTGGTCTAGTCCGGTCATTGCCTTGCCTGCCGCGTCCCGGAGCCATGGCCGGGCACCGTCACGCCCCGCAGGTGCATGTCCAGCAGCCGCTGAAGTTCCTCGATGCCTTTCCTGGGGTTGGGGCGGGCTGCGGCGATCCAATACCGAACCGCGCCCGAATACAGAAAGAAGATCGACAGCGCGATCGTCGCCGGATCTTCGCCGGCGTGAATCCGGCCCTCGCGTTGCGCCGCCGCGATGAGCTGCCGGATGCATCCTATGGTCCGGCGTTTGCTGCGCTGGAAATCCCCCGCCAGCCTCCCGTGCGAATAGAACGTCAATTCCTGCAGCAGGATGCGCGACAGCGTGGGGTTGGCCGCGAACTCACGGTAGAAGACCCCGAACGCGGACGCCAGCTGCTCGCCCAGGGGCCGGCTCGGGTCGGTCGAGGCAAACGCGGAATCGGTGATGCGGTCGAGCTCCTCGTTGAATATGAGGAACACCAGATCCCGCTTGTCATCGGCATAGTTGAACAGCGTGCCCAGACCCACGCGCGCGCGCTCGGCGATGGCGCGTGTGGTTGCGCGGTCGAACCCCAGTTCGTTGAACAGGTCCCTTGCCGCGGACTTGATGCGCGCCAGCTTGTCGAGCCGGTTGCGCTCGCGCAAGCTGGGAGCCGCACGTGTTTTCAATTGAGCCTCCCTGCGGCGCCTGCCGGGACGCGGCCGGCGCATGCGCGGCGCGCCGGCTTGACAAGAATCTGAACATGTTTGAGACTGATCATGTTCATAATCTACCCGCAAAGGGATGAGGAATCAATGACGCAACAACGCCCGGCAGCACTGGTGACGGGGGCGGCGACGGGAATCGGCAAGAGCGCGGTACTGGCCCTGGCACGCGCCGGTTACGACGTGGCGATCAACTACAGCCAGAGCGCGGTGGCAGCGAAGGAAACCGCCGCGCAGGCCGAAGCCGCGGGCGCCCGGGCGCTGCTGTGCCGCTGCGACGTGAGCGACGACGCGAGCGTCAAGACGATGCTCGCCGCGGTAAAGGAGGCGTTCGGCAGGCTCGAGGTGCTCATCAACAATGCGGGCACGACCACCGCGATGAAGCACAAGGACCTGGACAGCATCAGCGGCGACGAATGGGATCGTGTGTTCGCGGTCAACGTCAAGAGCGTGTTCCTGGTCACCCGCGCCGCGGCACCCATGCTGCGCGAATCGCACGGATGCGTCGTCAACACCGCGAGCATCGTCGGGCTGCGCCCGGGGCCGCAGCCGCTGCCGTACGCGGCCAGCAAGGCGGCGGTCGTCAACCTCACCAAGACGCTCGCCTACCAGCTCGGGCCGGAAATCCGCGTCAACGCGGTGGCGCCCGGCTGGATGGAAGGCGACTGGATGCAACGCATGCTCCGCGACAAGTACCGGGAGCTGATGGATCGGCGTGCGAAGCTGACGCCCCTCAAGCGCTGCGTGACCGCGGATGACGTTGCCGAGACCATGATGACGCTGATTCAGTCGAACCGGTTCGTCACCGGCGAGGTGATCGTCATCGACGGCGGATTCGCCAGCTCGACCTGAGCGGCGGCCTGGAAGTACCAGGCAGGAGATCCGGGATGAACCGCGCTGGCAGCCGTTGAACGCATTTCTCGTATCCACGGGCGTCGTCGCTCTTGCCGAGGTCGGCGACAAGACGCAGCTGCTCGCGCTGGTGCTGGCGGCAAGGTTCAGGCGCCCGCTGCCGATCATCGCTGGAATATTCTTCGCGACCCTCGCGAACCATGCCTTTGCCGGCGCACTCGGCCAGTGGCTGACGCAGTTGGTCAGCCCCGACGTTCTGCGCTGGATTCTCGGACTCTCGTTCATGGCGATGGGCGTCTGGACGCTGATTCCCGACAAGCTCGATGAAGGCGCGAAGCGCGATCGGCGCTTGGGCGCCTTCGGCACGACCTTGATCGCGTTCTTTCTGGTCGAGATGGGCGACAAGACCCAGATCGCGACCGTGGCGCTCGCGGCGCGCTACGACGCGCTGGTGGCCGTCGTGATGGGCACGACGCTGGGAATGTTGATCGCCAATGTGCCCGCGGTGATGCTGGGCAATTTCACCGCCGAGAAGCTGCCGGTTCGCGCCATCCACATTGCGGCGGCCATTCTGTTTGCGCTGCTCGGGATCGCGGTCCTGGGCGGGCTCGATCTGGGGCTCTAGCGCTTGCGATGGAAGTTGTAGCTCGGCAATCCGTCGCCGACGCCGACGGTAGGCGTCACTGCGGGGGGAAATCGAAGGCGACGAGCTAATCTCCTGCGCGGGATCTGTTTCTGCGATCTTCGTCACTGCGGACCTTCCGCCCCCGGCGCGTTCATACCGCCGTGTCGCGCATGACAGCATCGGCGCGCCGCGCGTCCCTGCTTTCGCGCCGAGCAATGTAATAGCTGCTGCTGCAGATAACCACGGCACCGGCCCAGGTCCAGAGGTCGGACATCTCACCGAACAGGACCAGACCGTACACGGCGACGATAGGAAGCTGGAGGAAATTGAAGGGCATGACCACGCTCGCGGGCGCGGCGATTAACGCACGGGTCAGCCCCTGCTGCGCGAGCAGCGTCAGCGCGGCCAGAACAATCAGCCAGCCCATGTCGGTCCAGGTTGGGATCTGCCAGTCGAACAGCGCCGGTCCCAGCGCCATGGGAGCAGCGAGCACATAGAGATAGAACACCATGGCATTGGGCTTTTCCGTCGTGCCCAAGGCGCGGGCGGTGGCGTGGCTGGCGGCGAACATGGCGGCAGAGACCAGCGCCAACAGCACCGGCAGGGTTATTTCGACGATGCCCGGGCGAAGGATGACCAGCACACCGAGGAATCCGAGCACCAGCGCTGCCAGCCGATGCGGTCCGACAGCTTCGCCCAGAAACAGAAACGTGAAGACGACCGTAAACAGCGGTGCCGCAAAAAGAATCGCCGTGACGTCGGCAATACGCATGTGACCGACGGCATAGATCCACGTCAACGTCGCAGCATAGAGGAAGGCGGCACGCATGGCGTGCAGTCCGATCCGCTTGGTCTGAAGGCACGAGAGTCCCGAGCGCATGACCCAGGGCAGCATCATCGCCGCGGCCAGCCCCGCGCGGAAAAAGGCGACTTCCGCCACCGACAGGTTCTTGATGCTCTGCCGAACCGCGAGGTACAGGCTCGCGTAGAAGAATGCCGCCATCAGCATCCACAATATGCCGCGAGTGACGCGGGGTAGCACGGCGAATGCGGCCCGGAATGCGATTGGTGCCATGTCACCCGATTGTACCGGTCTTGCAGCGCGAATATGATGCGCCGATGGTCCGGGACGATTTCGACCGGGAAGGCCGCCAGGAGGCGATCAGGATATCGCGAACCGGCCTGCGAACCACGCCTTGCGCGGCACGCATTGGTTGGAATGGGGATCCTGGCTTTGGCGCGCTTGACGGGCAGCGAGCGCGCAGCGCGCGATCATGCGCGCCGAAAAGCTTCCGGCCGAGGCTTTTGTGGAATACACTTTTGGACGGCGCATATCGCATTTCAAGGGCGTGGGCCCTCCAACGAGGGCCGGCCATGGCATAGCGTGAGATTAGGATGAGACGTCATGGGCAAACGAAAAAAGGCCAAGGCTAGGAAACTGGCCACCGGGAAGACCAAAGCGGC
>Ga0155954_1245_pt1 | contig 11142 bp, 9 predicted proteins | sample RifCSPlowO2_02_FD_107608 | JGI IMG/M metagenome (GOLD analysis project Ga0155954, IMG submission 107608) | Betaproteobacteria bacterium RIFCSPLOWO2_02_FULL_65_20
CAGAAACAGATGGCCCTGCCCGATCCGGACCAGACCCAAGGTCAACTGGTAGCCCAACCCTGAGATGGCAAGAACCCCGATGACGATACCGGCTGCGCCCGTTATGAGGATGAGGTCGAGCGTACCGTGCCCGGTTTCCCGCAGCGAATCGATCAACTGGCGCGGGCCGAATCTCGTCCCCTCGAAACCGAATATCGCTGCCGGGACGATCACGGCGAGGATCGCCCACATCACGGCAGTGTCGGGCTGAAGGTTGAGATAGAACATTCCTCCCAGCATGACGGCGAAAGAGAGCGGAAAATACCAGCCCGCCCGAAAAACCGGTCCGGCGCGCGGAATCGCTTCCGGGTCGACGGGCGGAATTCCTTCGCGGGCCGCTTCGAGGTCGGTCTGGATGAACAATGCGATGTAGTACAACAGCCCGGGCACGATTGCGGCCATGACCACTTCGGCGTACGAAATCTCCAGGAATTCCGCGATCAGGAATGCCGCCGCGCCCATCACCGGCGGCATCAATTGCCCGCCGGTCGAAGCCACAGCCTCGATTGCGGCGGCCTTGTGCGCCGGGTAGCCGGCCCGCTTCATCAGCGGAATGGTGACGATGCCGGTCGCCACCACGTTTGCCACCGCGCTGCCGGAAATCGAGCCGAACAGGAACGAACCCAGCACTGCGATCTTGGCCGAACCGCCGCGGAAGCGCCCCATCAAAGCCATCGCAATATCGGTGAAGAATCGCATGCCGCCGGAATTCTTCAGCACCTGGCCGAACAGGACGAAGGCGATGACGATGGTGGTGGCAACCTTGACCGGCAGACCGAGAATGCCGGTGGAATTGGCGGCAAGGGTGAGCGAGAGCTTGCGCCAGTCCGTAGGGATCCCGGAACCCGGGAGGTAATCGGCAAACAGGGCATAGCCGATGAATACCGTCACCAGAATACACAGCACCGGGCCGGTAGCGCGGCGCAATGCTTCGATCAGCAGAACAATGAGGATGACACTGACGGTGACGCTGTCAGCCGATCGCTGATAGATAAGATCGACGATGGTCGGGTAGAAGACTGCGAGATAACCGCCCGCCGCCAAAGCGACGAGCGCCGCGACGGCGTCGTACCACGGCAACTGCTGCTTTTCCTTGCCGGTGATCGGAAACTTCAGAAACGCCATCACCAGCCCTATGGTGAGCATGGCGGAAAGGTATTGCTCGTCGTAAACCGCCAGCCGCTGGTCGTAACTTGCCAGCCAACTGTAGGTGCCGAGCGCCCAGCCGACGCCGCCCAGCGTGAGCAGTATGCCAAGCGCGTCGATCAGGCGGTTCGGATACGGCAGGGCTGCCCTCAAGAAGGAGGGCAGCCCGTGGGCTGCAGGATCCACGCTCACTCGGGCACCGGGTGCTCAGTTGCGGCGCGGCAGCCTCACAGCTTCTTCGGCGGCCACTGCCCGATTTCCTTGTAGTACTTGGCGGCGCCCGAATGGTACTCGACACCAGGAACTTCCTGAGCCATTGTCTTGGTATCGAGCATGCGCAGCGGCGGGAATACTTCGCCCAGCGCGGCGGCGTTATCGTGGATTGCCTTTACAACCTTGTAGACGACGTCGTCAGGCGTCTTGGTGCTTGCCACCAGGTTGACGCCGTAGGAAACGATGTAACCCGGTTCGAGCAGGCCTGCATTCCCCGTGCTGGGCTTATCGTAATACAGATAGGCAACCGGAACGTGCTTCCTCGCCGCAGCCAGGCTGGCCGGCGTGTTCTCCACCGTAAGCGCACGTATGCCGCCGACCGCGGCGTCGGCCTCCCTGACCGGGGCGGAGCCGAGCGCGAACACGAAGAAATCCGTGCGGCCTTCCTTGAAGGCATTGGAGTTTGCGATGATGTTGGAGACGTTGACGCCCTCGACGTCGTCGAGCGTGATGCCGCCGGGGGCCAGCGCCGCGTTGGTCACCGCGGTGAGAATCTTCTGATTGGTAAATCCAACCGGGCCGCGTGCGCCTTTGAGGTCGGCGAGTTTCTTGTACTTGCTGTCCTTTTTGACAAAGATCGTGTTGCGCAGCGGATATAAAACGGCAACCGTACGCAGCTCCTTGGTCGGCCGGCCTTTGAAATAGTCCTCGCCCGTGACGGCAAGACTGGTTTCATACACATTGGCAATGCCGAACGGAACTTCCCCGGCATTGACGATCGGCAGGTACTGGCTGGATCCGCCCAGCGCCTGCAGCGTCATTCTCAGCCCCGCCTTCTCGCCCAGTACCTTGCCGATTGCGGCGGCGGTCGAGTTGTAGATGGAACCCGATGGCGGCGTGGCGATGGCAATGGGCTGCTGAGCCAATGCGCCTGCAACATAGCCCACCGCGCCAAGCGCGGCAGCGATCGGTAATAGCGCGCGTAAATTCATGATTCCCTCCTCAGTTGTGAAATTCCCGTCGAATCGGCAGGCGGTACGGCTGTCCTCCCCGCTAATACTATTGTACACATGCATCGGCCCGTTCCTACAGTAGACACGCGAATATCGCGTCCGTTCAACGAGTTCCCAGCCTTCAGTTCAACGGTGGGGCGAAGCGGAGCAGGATTGCCGCCGAAACCGGCGCGGAACTGCTCGCGCTGATCCCCGCCGGCGCGCGGCGGCTTCGCTCAGCCGCGCCGGCTCCAGGGCATGTAGCGTCTCATCAGCCACTTGATCGACGCCTCGAATCCCACGCCGGCAGCGACCAGCACGATCACCGCGACGAACGCCTCGTTGTGCTTGAAGGCGCGCGAGTTGTAGAGGATGTAGTAGCCCAGCCCCGGGATCGAAACGAAGAACTCCGCGACTACCGCGCCCACGAGGGCGCGACCCGCTGCGAGCCGCAGGCCGGCCAGCAGATAAGGCAGCGACGAGGGCAGCAGGACGTCGAAAATCGTGGACAACGGTCGCGCCCGGAACGATCGGGCGACCTCCAGGAATTCCGGTGGCACCGAGCGCGCGCCGTCGGCCGCGTTGATCGCCAGCGAGAAGAACGACGCGAACACGACCACCGCCAGGCGCGTGTCGGCGCTGTAACCGAACCACAGCGTCACCAGCGGAAGTATCGCCACCATCGGTGTCGCGAACAGGCTGTTCACGTAATAGCGCAGTCCGTGCTCGACGACCGAGACGCGGCCCATCATCAGGCCGACCGCCGTGCCGGCGACCACGGAGATCGCCAGGCCCTGCACCACCGCCCGGAGCGTCGCCGCGGCGACCTCCAGAAACCCGGCATCCGTGAGGACCGAGAAGAACACCTTCGCGATGCCGCTGGGGCGCGCCACGTATTCCGGCGCGAGCGCGCGCACCGTGATCTCCCACAGAGCGAACAGCACGATGCCGGCCCCTGCCTTCAATGCGAGAGGCGATGGACCGCCCTGCCGGTCCTGCGCCACTGCGAGCGATGCGAGGGCCGTCGTCACGGGTTATAGCCCCGCCACGCGGCGAAGCGCTTTTCCAGGTAAAGGCCGATGTCCATCAGACCCACGCCCAGCAGGACCATGATGAGGATGGCCGCGAGCATGCTGGCGGTGTCGAAATTCTGCGATCCCATCATGATCATCTGGCCTAGCCCCGAGGGGCTGAGGAAGAACTCCGCCGCCACCATCCCGACCAGGCCGCGCGCGATGGCCTGGCGTATCCCGGTCATCGCGAACGGCAGCGTGTAGGGGATCATGACGTCGCGCCACAGCGCCCATTCACCGGAGCGAAACGAGTGCGCGACTTCGATCAGTTCCGGCCTGACGCTGCGTGCCCCCTCGACGGTGTTGTACAGCACCGGGAACACCGCGAACAGGAAGACCACCAGCACCTTCGGCGCGAACCCGAACCCCATCATCGACAGGATGAACGGGATCAGCGCCACCATCGGCGTGGCGTAGAGCATCATGATGTAGTCCTCGAGCGCCACCCGCAGCCAGGTAATGCGCGCGAGCAGCACCCCGAAGGGTGCGCCCACCACCACCGCCAACGCCAGGCCCGTGAGATAGAGCTCGAACGAACTCGCGGCCTGACGCAAGAGCACGCCGTTGTGCACGACCTCCCCCAGGCTCTTGAGTGTCGTCGAGAGCGGCGCCCAGAACGCGTCGGAAGTCAGGTGGCCGGCAAGCTCCCATGCAGCCGCGCCGAGCGCGAGGCTGGCGAACATCGTCGCGTACAGTATCCAGTTACGACGCGGCATGGCCGTCCTCGGACATTGCGCGGGCGGGGAGCCCGCGCAATGCAGCCTCGATCAGGGCTTGACCAATGCCCGGGCGTCGCGCCACACGCTCGGGTCGGCGATGCGCTCGTAGGGCGCCGGCGCCTTGTCCTGCTTGATGTTGCCGACCTTCTTCATCACCTGGGTCAGGGTTTCGATGTTCTTGCGCCCCAGTCCATCCGTGTTGTTGGGCCAGAATTCCATTGCGAGATAGGCCTTGAGCGCCTTTTCCGCCAGGTCCGCGCTGCGACCGGTGGGCTTCGCGGCCTCGGCGACCTTGGCCGCGTTGGCCGGGTCGCGCATGAAGCGCTGCGCGTCAATCAGCGCGGCGATGATGCGAACGTACGCGTCCCGATTCTGCGCCAGCTTGTCCTTGTTGGCGACCAACATCATGTAGTGGTCGACCGGCCGCGAGTCCAGTTGCTTGACGACCATCTTGACCGGCTTCTTGGTCTGGGACTCGATGAAGGGAATGTCGTCGATGTGCAGCACGCCGAATTTGAGCTGCCCGGCCGCCATCGCCGCGGGCCCGTTGGAACTGAGCGCCACCTCCTGCACGTCCTCGATATTCATCTTGCAGCTGCCCATCAGCATCGTCTTGAGCGCGATCGAGCGAGCACCGCCCACCGAGTCGACGCCGACAGCCGCGCCCTTCATGCTGGCGCAGGTGGCGTTCGGGTCGGTCGAGCCAATCAGCCAATCCGGATGCTCCATGCCGTAGATGCCGATCAGCTTCACGTCCGAGTTGGAGACCTGGCTGACGACCAACGGCGTCGGCGAGAACGCAACCGCGATTTCGCCCGTGGCGACGGCACGCGAGGCCGCGGCACCGGTCTCGAACGCCCGCACGGCCACGTCCACGCCGTGTTTCTTGAAGAATCCCTGCTGCTCCGCCACCAGCGCGATCGTTCCGCCGAAGATGGGTGGAATGCCGGGAATCGCAAAGGTCAATTTCTGCTGCGCCGAAGCGATCCCCGGCAAGCATGCCAGCGCCGAAATGGCGCACGCCGCCAGCGCGGTGCGGATCGGTGTGAAACGGTCGTGTTTCGTGATATTCATGCTTGTTCCTCCTCGTTGTGAAATAACCCCTCTACTGCGTCACTTTGAACTCGGCCTTGCGTGCGTCGGCCATCAGCGTCTGCCATACGTGCTCGCGCAATTCCGCGAAGCGCGGATGCAGCAGCGTCGCCCGATTGCGCGGGCGCGGCAACTGCACGTCGACGACCTCGTGCACTGCGCTCGGCGAGCCCTTGAGCACCAGCACCCGGTCGCCCATCAGCACCGCTTCGTCGATCGCGTGCGTGACGAACACCATACTGGTCGGTCGCGTCTCCCAGATCGACAGGAGCTCGAACTGCAGAATTTCCCGCGTCTGGGCATCCACCGCGCCGAAAGGCTCGTCCATGAGCAGCACCCGCGGCGCCACAGAAAGCGCCCGCGCGAGGCCGCAGCGCTGCTGCATGCCGCCGGAAATCTGGTAAGGGTAGTAGTTCTCGAAGCCGGTGAGCCCGACCACGTCGATGAACTTCTGCGCCTTGTCCGCGATTTCGGCACGCGAGGCCCCGGCGAGCCGCAGGCCGTACGCGACGTTCTGGAACACCGTTTTCCACGGGAACAGCCCGAAGTGCTGGAATACCATCGCCACGCCCTCGCGTGGAGCGGCAAGGGGTTCGCCTTCGATGGTGATTTCGCCTTCGGTCAACGGAATCAGGCCATTGATGCATCGCAGCAGCGTCGTCTTGCCGCAGCCCGAGGGGCCGACGATGGCCACCACTTCCCGCTCGCCGACCTCCAGATCGATGCCGCGAAACACCTGCAGAGCGCCGAACCGAATGCCTGCGCCGCGCACTTCAATGCGCGGCTTCACGCCTCCTCCGTTGCTGGTCAATTCATCGCTCCGTGCAGCCCGTTCTTGGATCGGGTGCAAGTCTACAGCATCAGGGATGATCGCAGCACGCCGACCGACATGAAGGCGCGCGCGTACGGCGTCTTCCCGATGGCGCCGCAAGTCTTGCGGCGCACTAGGCTGCGCTGCTGCGCGCGCGCCGCCGCAGGGTTTGCTCCCACGCGAACAGCGCGGCGACCATGCAAACCGCCGCTACGTTCATCCAGCGTCCGGCCCGGAAGGCCTCCAGCGGAACGACGAAGAAGATCCCGGCGACGCCGTAATAGATGCGGCTCAGGACGCCCAGCGGACGCACCGAATACCCCATGATCGCCGCGGAGAAAAACCACACCCCCGCGACGGCGGCAGCGAAATCCACCACGATCATCACCGGGCTGCCCTGCATCAGCAGCGTGCCCGAGAACACGAACAGGAACGGAATCACGAAGACGGTCCACCCCAGCCGCATCGCCTCGAATCCGGTGCGCATCGGGTCCGCACCCGCCAGGTTGGCGGCGGCGAACGAGGCGATCGCCACCGGCGGCGTGATCATCGACAGGCAGCCGTAGTACATGATGAACATGTGGGCGGCCATCGGCGAGATGTTCATCTTGATGAGCGCCGGCGCAACTAGCGTGGCGAGCAGGATGTACACACCGACGGTGGGCATACCCATGCCCAGAATGATCGAAACGACCGCGGCCAGCGCGAGCAGGCCCCAGATGTTCTCTCCCGCCAACTGGAGCAGCGCGAGCGTCAGCGAGAAGCCCAGGCCCGAATAATTGAGGGTGCCGATGATGATCCCGGCGGCAGCACCGATCATGAACAGGTCGAGCACCGAAAGCCCGGTGTCCCGCAGCATCAGGTAGACATCGCCGATGCCGATGCGCTTTCCCTTGAAGGGCACGAGGATGCCGAAAATCAGCGCGGCCGCGGTAGCGAGCAGCCCCGCCGCGTCGGCTTCGTAGTTTTCCCAGAACAGCGCGTAGATGAGCACGACGAACGGAATCGGGAAGTACCAGCCGGACTTCAGCACCGACGACAGCGAGGGGATCTGGTCCTCGGGCATCGGCAGGATGTTGCGTCGTGCCGCCTCCAGGTCGACCTGGATGAACAGCGCCACGTAGAACAGGATCGCCGGAATCGCCGCGGCGAGGGCCACGGTGGCATAGGACACCTGCAGAAACTCGGCCATGACGAACGCGGCCACCCCCATGACCGGCGGCATCAACTGGCCACCGGTCGACGCCGCGGCCTCGACCGCGGCCGCCATGTAGGGTTTGAACCCGGCGCGCTTCATCAGCGGGATGGTCACCACCCCCACGGTGAGCACGTTGGACACGGCACTGCCCGAGATCGTGCCGAACAGCGACGACCCGAGGATGGCAATCTTGGCCGGCCCGCCGCGGCGGCGGCCCATCAACGACATGGAAATGTCGGTGAAGAAACTCGATCCGCCCGACTTGAACAGCACGTTGCCGAACAGCGCGTAGATCACCACCACGGTGGAGACGATCTTGAGCGGCAGCCCGAGGGAGGCGGTCGAGTCCCATACCGCGAAGTAGGCCAGGCGGTTGAGCGGGATCGAACGCGCCGCGAGTTCACCGGGGAGCAGGCCGCCGATGAGCGCGAGGCAGAAGAACCCGACCGAGGTGATCACCAGCGGCAGTCCCGAGGTGCGGCGCAGCCCCTCCATGAACAGCAGCAACAGCACCGCGGCAGCGGCGAGCCCGTCCCAGGGCCGCCGCGATACCAGCTCCGAGAGCGCGGGAAAACGCACCGCAGCGTAGGCGGCGACCGCGAAAGCGATGATCGCGGCGAGCAGGTCGTACCACGGGACCGGTCCGGTGCGCTTTCTTTCGCCGCTCGCCGGAACATGCAGGTACACCAGCGGCAATGCGATGGTGAGCAGCGCGGCCAGGTACTGCTCGGTGTACAGCACGAGCCCGGCTCTGCGGAACAGGTCGGCGGACAATCCGATGACGCCGCAGGTCAGGACTGCCGCAAGGATGCTCACCAGCCTGGACATTTCCACCCCTCGATAGCGTGGCGGGACTGAAGGATTGCGGTCATGCCGCCATTCGGACTAGCATATGCACTTCAGCGCTGCACGCGGTCCGCCCGGTCGTCGCGGTGGGAGCATCGCAGAATTCAATTCAAACACAGGAGATCAATCCCATGAAATTGCGTCGGATTCTCGCATATTTTGGCGTCGCTGCGCTGCTGTCCGGAATGGCACACGCGCAAACCATCGGCATCGTGACGACGCCGGCCGGGTCGTACTCGAATTCGGCCGGCGCCGCAGTCGCGAAAATGCTCGTGGACAAGGCGAAACTGCGGGTGGTCGTGCAGCCGCAGGCCAGCACCGGTTTCGAGGAGGTCGAGACGGGCACCGCGCAGTTCAACATGTCGAATTCGTTCGACGCGACCTTCTACGCCACCGGCACGGGCGAGTATCAGGCCATGGGGCCGCACAAGAACCTCCGCATGGTCGCCGCGCTGATCCCCTATCGCGTCGCCATGCACGCGCGCAATGATTCGGGCATCAATACCATCGCGGACCTGAAAGGCAAGCGCGTATCGAGCGCGTTCAACGCGCAGAAGACGATCGGGCGCATCATCGAGGCGCACCTCGAAACGGCGGGACTGAGCTACAAGGACGTCATTTCGGTGCCGACACCGAACGTCGTGCGCCAGGCCGACGACTTCAAGGCGGGCAAGGTCGACACCCTGTTCTTCGCGCTGGGCTCGGCGGCCGTCAAGGAGGCGAACGCGAGCGTCGGCGGCCTGCGGGTGCTCGAGGTGAGCGATTCCCCGGAGGCGATGAAGCGCGCGCAGAAGATCCTGCCGGGCTCCTACGTGATGAAGGTCGATCCGAGCCCCGCGCTGGAGGGCTTCACCAAACCCACCAACGTGATCGCATTCGACATGGTCATGGTCACCAATGCCAGCGTCGCCGACGACGTGATCTACAAGGTGACCAAGGCGCTCTACGAGAACAAGGCGGACATGGCCGCGACGTTCAGGCCGTTCGCCATGCTCAATCCGCGGAGCATCGCGAAGTCCGTCGATGGCGTCCCGCATCATCCGGGCGCGCTGAAGTTCTACCGGGAAATCGGGCTCATCAAGTAATCAAGCCCCGAGCTTCAGGCGGGGGCCGGTCATCGGCCGGCCCCCGCCGGTGCGGAGCCGCCCCGGCCGGTTGAGGTCTGGCGCTCCAGGCCTGCGGCTCGCGCCCGCAGCTCCGCGTTGGCCGCGCTGAGGCTTTCGATCTCCTTGCGCTGGCGCTTGATCACCCATTTGGAGCGCAGCGTCGCCGGCGTGGACACCAGACCGACGATGACTGCGCCCAGCGCGAGCGCCAGCAGCAGGATCATGGCGAGCGAACCGTCGAAGCGCCAGATGAGAAACACGACCGTGGCCGGCACACTGTTCTGCATGGCAAATGTGACGCTCGCGATCGCGATGACGATAGCAACGATGACTGCGAGTTGCATAGTGATTTCCTTGGCGCGCGTGGCGCGAGAGTACGCGGGATCTCGATCCCGCGGAGGCATCGGTCCATGCTGATGCCGCAACGTTTGGCTGTCAAGCGCGCGGACATCGTACCGAGCAGCGTCTCCTAGATAGGTTCTAGTCCAGCGCCTCGGCGCCGATGGCCTCGAAGGCGCCGCAGGAATCGAGGTCGGATTCTCCGCTCCCGGGCAGTTGCGCCGCCAGCTCGCGCAGCGCGCTGCGCAGGCCTTCCTCCAGCACGGGGTGGTAGAAAGGCAGGCGCAACAGATCTCGCACGGTCAGTTCGCGGTCGATGGCGAGCGCCAGCAGATGCGCCATGTGCTCAGCCGCCGGCGCGCACATCTCAGCACCGAGCAGCCGGCCGCGTTGCGGCTCGGCGTAAAGGCGCAGGATGCCGTGGTTTCGCTGGCCGGCGCGTGCTCGGCCTTGATTTTCGAATCGGACCTCCCCAGCGAGCGTACTTGCGGCGTCGAGTTCGCGGAAGCGCTGGCCGACCACCGCGATGCCGGGTTCGGCGAACACGATGGCAAGCCGCGTTCGCCGCGCAAAGCATGCCGGCGTACCCGCCGAAAGCGCCATGCGGCATGCGTTGATGCCGGCGATGTGCCCCTCGTCGGCGGCCTCGTGCAGCAGCGGCGTCTGGCCGTTGGCATCGCCGGCGAGGAACACCGGAAACTCCCCCACCTGCTGCGTGGTCGAATCGACGGGGGGCATGCCCCGTTGATCAAGTGCGATCCCCAGTGTCTCCAGTCCGAGATCGTCGATGTTCGGGCGCCGGCCTAGCGCGGCGAGCACCGCATCGACCGTCAAATCCGCATCGCCCGCCCGCACTCTCACACCGTCCTCCCTAGCTTCGAGTTCGGCGCGCGCTCCGAGCTGCAGCGCAAATTCGCCTCCCAGCAGGTCCGTGGCCACGGCATTGACCTTGGGGTCGCTCAGCCCAGCCACGCCTGCGGCATGCCCGAACGCAGAAATCTCCAGCCCCAAGCGCGCCAAGGCCTGGGCCATCTCGACGCCGATGGCGCCCATCCCCACCACCGCGATGCGCGCCGGCAGGTTCTCCTGCTCGAACAGTGTATCGGTGGTGAGCAGCCGCCCGCCCAGCCGCTGCCAGGCCTCCGGAACGACCGGCCGCGAGCCGGTGGCGAGGATGATGCTGCGCGCGGAAATCTTTCTGCCGTCGACTTCCAGCTGCCCCGGACCGAGCAGCCGCACTCGCCCGGAGATTGCGCGTTCGTCCAGCGTATCGGTTGCCTTCAGCGTACCGGCGACAAAGCCGTCACGCAGCCGGCGCACGCGGCGCAGCACGGCGGGAACATCCACGCTCAGGCGCTCGGCGCCGCGGATCCCGAATTCCTCGAAGGTGCCGCGGCGGTGGAAGGCGTTCGCCGCCTCGATCAGCAGCTTCGAGGGCATGCAGCCGACGCGGGCGCAGATGGTGCCCCAGGGACCGTCGTTGATGACCAGGAAATTCTCCGTTCGCTTCCTCACCTCGCGCAGCGCGGCCAGTCCCGCGCTGCCGGCGCCGACGATGACGACATCCG
>Ga0155954_1251_pt5 | contig 11093 bp, 11 predicted proteins | sample RifCSPlowO2_02_FD_107608 | JGI IMG/M metagenome (GOLD analysis project Ga0155954, IMG submission 107608) | Betaproteobacteria bacterium RIFCSPLOWO2_02_FULL_65_20
TGATCGAATCGGTGCCGAGCCGCAGCGCGCGCGGCGGACCCCTGCCGCAAATACCCGGAATAGCGCCCTCGCTGCTCGCGCTGCCTGCGGGCTGCTCATTCCGCGAGCGTTGCGCGCGCGCCGATGCGGACTGCACCGCCGAACCCGCGCTCCAGGGGGCCGGCGATGACCGCCAGGTGCGCTGTTTCCATCCGCATCGCGAACCGCTGGCGACGCCATGACGGTTCCCGCATCGATTGCCACCGCGCCGCTCCTGGAGTTGCGCAGCGTCTCCAAGCATTTCGTCAAGGCGCTGGACGCCGCGGCAAGGGTGGCGAACCTCTTCGGCGCAAACGCGAAGGACGAGGTCGTGCGCGCCGTCGACGGCTTCGACCTCGCCATCGCCGAGGGCGAAGTGGTGGGACTGGTCGGCGAGTCCGGCTGCGGAAAGTCCACGCTAGCACGCATCGCCGCCGGGTTGCACGAACCCTCCAGCGGCACCCGCTGCTGGCGCGGCCGCGACCTGGCCACGCTCGCGCCCGGCGCGCGCCGGGCGGCGCAACTGGCCATCCAGATGGTGTTCCAGGATCCCAGCGCCTCGCTCAACCCGCGCATGCGCGTCGAGGATATCGTCGGCGAGGCACCGGTGGTCCACGGCATCGTGCCCAGGGCCGGCAGGCGCGACTACGTCGCCCAACTGCTCGAACGCGTGGGGCTGGAGGCGAGCAGCATGCGGCGCTTCGCGCACCAGTTTTCGGGCGGCCAGCGCAGCCGCATCGGCATCGCCCGCGCCCTTGCGGTCCGACCGGCGCTCCTCGTGTGCGACGAGGCGGTAGCCTCGCTCGACGTGTCGATCCAGGCGCAGGTGCTCAACCTGTTCATGGCGCTGCGCGCAGAACTGAAACTCTCGTACCTGTTCATCAGCCACGACCTGGGCGTGGTGCGCCATCTGTGCGACCGGGTCCTGATCATGTACCTCGGCCGCGTGGTGGAGATCGCCGCGACCGAAGACATCTACCAGGCGCCGAACCATCCCTACACGCAGGCCCTGCTCGCCGAAGTGCCGAGGATCGATACGCGGCGGCGCACTTACATACCGGTGCAGGGCGAGATCCCTTCACCCCTCGCGCCGCCCCCGGGATGCCATTTCCACCCGCGCTGCCCGCACGCGATGTCCCGCTGCAGCATCGAGCAGCCCGAGCTCGCCGAAATCGCGCCGCTGCGATACTCGGCCTGCCACCTGAACGAGGTGAGAGCATGAACGCGAATCCCTTGCCGCCGCCGAGCACCGAAACCCTCGCCATCGTCCGCCGCCTGATAGGATTCGACACCGTCAGCCGCAACTCCAATCTGGGCCTGATCGAGTGGGTGCGGGACTATCTCGCAGGCCTCGGCGTCCGGTCGCGCCTGACCTATGACGCCGCGGGCGGCAAGGCCAACTTGTTCGACATGCGCTACCTGCCCGGCACCGATCCGGCCGAATTCATCGAGCGCATCGAGCGCTACGCGCAGACCGCGCTCGTGCCCGAAATGCACCAAGTATCCGGCGACGCGGGGATCGTCCTGGAACTTCTCGCCGAGGCGCCCGATCTGAACACGCCGGACGGCGACCGCATCGCCTGTCTGGGCATGTTGCTGGCAGGCACCAGCGTGCCCGGACGCGTCGGCTTCGCAACCGACGGCGGGCACTTCCACCGCGCCGGCGTACCGACCATCGTCGTCGGGCCCGGGTCGATCGACCAGGCGCACAAGCCCAACGAATACATCGAGCTTGCACAGGTGGCCCGGTGCGAGCTCTTCCTCACCCGGCTGCGCGACAAGCTTACCGCTCGGTAACCAACCCGCCGAGGAACCGGATTGAACGCCGCCATGAAGAGCATGCCGGCGGCTCGCTTCAGCGCAGCATCATCCTCGGAAGAACAAGGGCAATGTCGGGGAATGCGATCAGCGACGCGATGCCGAGCGCCAGCGGCACGATGAAGACGAGCGATCCGCGGATGATTTCCGACATGTCGGTGTTCGGAATCACCGCCTTCAATACGAACAGATTGAAACCGACCGGTGGCGTAATTGCGGCGATCTCGATGTTGATCGTGAGCACGACGCCGAACCAGACCGGGTCGTAGCCCAGCGCGACCACGCTCGGAAACAATGCGGGCACCATGATCACCAGGATGCTCATCGGGTCCATGAACATGCCCAGGATCATGATCGTCACATTGATGAGCACCATGATCACCCATGGCGCAACATCCAGCCCCACGAGCAGCTTCGCCATCCCCTGCGGCACGCCCAGGCGCGCCAGCACGAACGAGGCAAACATGCCGGAGACGATCAGCAGGATGAACATCGCGGTCGTGCGCGCAGTCGCTCCCAGAATGTTGCCAAGCGCGGTCAGCCCGAGTGTTCGCCGTGCCGCTGCGATCGCCAGCGCCGCCGCTGCGCCGACCGCGCCGGCCTCGGTCGGCGTGGCGAAGCCGAAATAGATGGAACCAAGCACCCAGAATGCCAGCAGAATCACCGGCCCCGCCCCCTTCAGCGCGGCGATCCGGTCGCCAAGCCGGATATGCCCCGCGAATTTCGGTGCCGCCTCGGGACGCCTCCACGCGATCAGCATCACCGTCGCCGAGAGCATGATTGCGATCATGATCCCCGGTACGATTCCGGCGACGAACAGCGCACCGATGGAAGTTTCCGTGATGATGCCGTACAGGATCATCGGTATCGAGGGTGGAATCAGTATGCCGAGCGTGCCGCCCGCCGCGGTGACACCGAGCGCCAGCCTGCGGTCATACCCGTTGCGGATCATCTCGGGCACAGCCATCGACCCGATGGTCGCCGCCGTCACGGGGCTCGACCCGCATACGGCGGCGAACAGCGCGCAGGCGAACACCGTCCCCACCGCAAGCGCCCCCGGAATCCGCCTGAACCAGATCCGCGCCGCAAGGAACAGATCCCGGCCTATGCCCGTGGCGGCGAGCGACTCCCCCATCAGTACGTAAAGAGGCACGATCACGAGCACGAAATTCGCCGACTGGGAGAACGCGAGCGTCGCCAGCTGCGTGATCGCGGCCGGCGGCAGGAACACAAGCACGCCGAGCACGCCCAGCAGGCCGGTCGCGACCGCCACCGGCGTCCCGGTGGCCAAGAACACCAGAAGCGCTCCGATGAAGAGCGCGAACCCAAGCACGGGGTCCATGGTCGCGCCCCTAGACGCTGCGCCTGGGCGCAGACGCGTTCCACGCGCTGCCCAGCTGCACGATCGCCGTCAGGACAAATTCGAGCGTGCCCACCGGACCGATCCAGTACACATACTTCACGCGCAGCTGAATCGCGGTGGGAAACAGCTCGTCTCGAACGAAGACATCGACAGTCGAGCGCGTCAACTGCCAGAGCAGGATGCATCCGAACACGACCGTAAGCGTCATGGCGGCGATGCGAAGGCGCCGCCACGCCTGCGGCGAGACCCACTGCTCGAGAATATCGACCGAGACATGGCCTCCGGTCTGGAGCGCCGGCGCCAGCGCGAGGAAGAACAGATACACGAGAAGAAAGCGCGACACGTCCAGCGCCCAGATGGTGGGGGCGTTGAACGCGTTGCGCATCAGCACGTCGTAGAAGATGATCGCGCAAATCGCCACTGCCAGCATTCCCGCCAGCAGCATGAATACCCGGTTCAGCGCGCGGGTGACCCGCCCCAGCCAGACCATCCAGCCGCCCGCCATCGGCCCGGCCCGCCGCCGCACCCGGCGACGGCTTACCAGTATGCCCGCAGTACGTCGGCGACCTGTTTGCCGGCCGGTCCGGACTCGGCATCCATCTTCGGAAATGCCGTGCGGATGCCCGCCCTGAACGCGGCGAAATCCGCGTCTGTCAGCGTAGTGATGTCAGCCCGCTGCGCCTTCATCTGATCGGCGGCCTCGTTCGAGGCCTGCACCAGGTAGATGGCGGAGCGACGTTCCGCTTCCACTCCGAGCCGTATCGTTGCGGAACGATCCTGAGGCGCAAGCTTCGCGAACGCGGCCGAATTGATGATATAGGCGGTAAGATTCACCGGTGCGCGCAGCACCGTGATCTTCGGCGCCACCTCGTGCAGCTTCAGGCCGAGCGCAAGGACATTGTTCGCCAGCGCGCAATCCAGGGTCCGGTTCTGCAGCGCGATGTACATTTCACCTGGATCCATGGCCACTGGACTCGCCCCGAGGGCGCGGATCTGTTCGACCTGCCAGCGCCCGGCGGTGCGGACCTTGCGCCCCTTCCAGTCCTCGCGCGTGTTGAGGTGCCGGTCGCGGCAAAGGACGACCAGCGGACCCGAACCCTGCGACCAGAGATACTCCACGCCCTGGCCGTGAAATTGCGGTTCCAGGACCGGGCGCAGCGCAACCTGCGCCTGCACGAATGTATCCGGACGGTCCGGCATGCCGCCGATGGCCTCGATGTAGGAAACCGCGGGCATCTGGCCTGAAATCGCGCCCATGGCGACGACACCCATCGGTACCGCGCCCTCGCGCACGCTTTTCATGGTGTCGTTCATGCTCACCAGCGACCCGGCGTAGTGGGGCACGACTTTCACCCGGCCCTGCGTCGCCTTTTCCACTTCGTCCATCCACCACTTGAGAGTCACCGTCCAGAAGCTTCGCTCCGGGTGAAAAACCGCAAAGTCGAGGCGGGTTTGCGCCTGCACGCCACCGGTGCCAACCACAGCGACAAGTGCGACCACAGCGACGGTAAACCGAAACAGATTTCGATGGACCATGATGGTACCTCCCCCAGACACTCGGTTACGGAACGAACAGCCACGCATGCAGCGCCCCCGTGCCAACTCCGACTGCATTATGCCGGAGCCTTCATCGGAACGCTAAGCCCCAGCGCGTCTCCTGTTCGCGATTGGATCGGAGTCCGATCTGTTGTGCTACTGTTACGGGAGATCAAACCGAGGCAAACCCGCAGCGCGGCCTTTTGTCCGCGCAGACCCGATATTCGTGCAATGCAACCGTGAGGTGAAACCATGATTCGTCCCAAGTTCATTTCTTATCCCGTTGTTTCGCTTGTCGCAGGCCTGCTCGTACTGGCTGCTCCGGCCACCCCGTGGGCCGCCGAAATCAACCTGACCTACGCCTTCTTCGCTCCCGCCAGGACTTTCCCGGGCAAACAGATGGCGCACTGGGCCGAACAGGTCGGCAAGCGAACCGGCGGCAAGGTCGCGGTAAAGACGTTTCCCGCCGGCACCCTGCTCGGCGCCACGGAAATGTACGACGGCGTAACCAAGGGCGTTGCCGACATCGGACTGGGATCACCGTCCTACGACCCCGGCCGCTTCCCGCTGACATCCGGGGTTTCGCTCCCGATGGGTTTTACCAATGCCACCGTGGCGAGCCGCACGCTTTGGGAACTGACGAAGGAGTTGCAGCCCAAGGAGTACGAGAATTTCAAGGTCATCGCCATGTTCACCACGGAGCCCGGCTACATCCAGTCGCGCTCCCCGGTACGCAATGCGGCCGACCTCAAAGGCATGAAGTTGCGCGCCGCCGGTACCGGCGTGCCCGTGCTCAAGGCCCTGGGCGCGGCGCCGATCGGCATGCCGATGCCCGAAGTACCGCAGTCGGTGCAGACCGGGGTCATCAACGGCACCATGACTTCCCGCGAGGTGTTGCAGGATTTCAAACTCGCCGAGACCCTCAAGTACGTCACCGATTATCCTACCGTGGTCGTCACTTTCGCGGCAGTGATGGACCGCAAGCGCTGGGAGAAACTGCCCGCCGATGTGAAGAAAGTGATCGAAGAACTCGCCCCGGAAATGGCGGTCTGGACCGGCAACTACCATGACAACGAGAACGTCGGCGCCGCGCTCAAGTGGGCCGCGAAGGAGCACAAGCTTCAGATTCTCTCCCTGGCCGCGGACGAGCGCGCCAGATGGGACGCCAAGCTGAAGCCGATGGAGGCGGAGTGGGTCAAGGAAATGAACGCCAAGGGCCTGCCGGCGGTGCGCTACCTGGCGCGTCTGCGCGAGCTGCGCGACCAGTTCGCGAAGAAGTAGTGACTCTCATGGAGAAGACGGCCGGGGACGCCAGCCCCCGGTCGGCCGGGCTTGGCCGCAAGCCGGGCCCGGCCATGCAGTGGCTGGAGGGGCTGAGCGGGTTCGTCAACCGGGCGCTGTCCTGGGTAGCCGGCCTCGCGCTGGCCGCAATGATGCTGTTCTCGGTTGCCGACATGGCGCTGCGCTCGCTTGGTTACGCAGTCGCCGGTTCCTACGAAGTGATCGGCTGGCTATCGGCGGGCGCGATGGCACTGGCGCTGGGCTCCGTCCAGCAACACCGCGGCCATGTCGCGATGGCCCTGCTGATGGTTCGTCTTGGACGTCGCACGAGGGCGGCGATCGAACTGCTGACCAGCCTGCTGTCGCTATTGCTGTTCGCGGCCGTCGCCTGGTATGTGGCGCGCTATGGCCGGGTGCTGCAGGAAACCGGATCGCTGTCGGAAACCTTGCGCACGATCGTCTATCCCTGGGTCTACGTGGTCGCCGCGGGAGGCGCCGGGCTGGCGCTTGCGCTGTTGATTGATTTTCTCCGCTCCGCAGGCCAGTTGCTGGCCCTGCGGCGGCGTCGCTCGTAGGCACCTCACCCGGGAGCACGCCTTGGATCCGACTTCTGCCGCCATTGTCGGCCTAGCGGTGATGTTCGTGTTCATGCTTTTCGGCATGCCGATCGCATTCGCCATGCTGCTGGCCGGCGTGCTCGGCAATGCCTACCTGCTCTCTGTCCCTGCTGCGACCCATCTGCTCTCGACCAATGTCTGGGAACAGTTTTCCTCCTATGGGCTGAGCGTCATTCCGCTGTTCGTCCTGATGGGGCAGTTCGCCTATCGGGCCGGCGTTACCGAGCGGCTCTACGATGCGGCCTACAAGTGGGTCGGACGGCTCCCGGGCGGTCTGGCCGGCACCACGATCGCCGCCTGCGCCGGATTTTCGGCGATCTGCGGTTCCAACTCCGCGACTACGGCAACCATGGGCACCATTGCGCTGCCGGAGATGCGTCGCTACCGCTACGACCCGGCCTTGAGCACCGGCGCAATCGCCGTCGGCGGCACGCTGGGCGTGGTCATACCGCCGAGCGTGGTCCTGATCGTTATCGCCGTGCAGACCGAACAGTCGCTGCTGCGGCTGTTTCTCGCCGGTATTGTTCCGGGGCTGATCCTGACGCTGTTCTTCATGCTGACGATCCTGGCTTTGTGCCTGCGCAACCCGAAGCTCGGCCCGCTCGGACCGGTGACCAGCCTGAAAGAAAGATTTGCCTCCCTGTCCGGCGTTATCGAAACCCTGATCCTCTTCGTCCTGGTGATCGGCGGACTCTACCTGGGCTGGTTTACGCCGACCGAGGCCGGTGCGGCGGGAGCGTTCGGAGCGCTGGTGATCGGCCTGGTGCGGCGGCGGCTGTCGCTGAAAGGTATCGTCCAATCGATCATCGAGAGCGTGCGGATCTCCGCCATGGTGGTGCTGCTGATTACCGGCGCGGTGCTGTTCGGCCGCTTCCTTACCATCTCGCGCCTGCCCTTCGAACTTGCCGACTGGGCCGCATCCCTGCAGGTGCCGCCCGGCTTGATTCTGCTGGTGGTGATACTGATCTACCTTGTCGGCGGCGCGCTGATGGATGCACTGGGCTTCCTGGTGGTGACGATCCCGATCTTCTATCCTCTCGCCGCGGCGCTCGGTTATGACCCGATCTGGTACACCCTGGTGCTGACCATCGTCACCACGATGGGGGCGGTCACCCCGCCGGTCGGCGTCAACGTGTTCATCGTCCACGGCCTCGCGCCTGACATTCCGCTGCATACGATATTCCGCGGCGTCGGCTACTTCATGCTCGCGTACTTTCTATGCCTCGCCCTGATGTGGGTTTTCCCCGGCACGGTGCTCTACCTTCCCAGCGCCCTGCTCGGCTGAGGTCGTCCGACCGATCCGCCGCGAACCGGTTGCCGTTTCGGCTATTCGCTGCGCAGCGCTTCGAGCGGGTCGAGGCGCGCCGCGTTGCGCGCCGGCATCACGCCGGCGGCCAGTCCCACCACCACCGCCACCAGTTCGGCGAGTACCGCGTAGCTCCACGGCGTGTGCACGGGCAGCGCCGGCAGCCCGATCTTGAGCGCGAGCGCGGCCACCCAGCCGAGCAGCAATCCGGCCGCACCGCCCGCCGCGGCGAGCAGCGCCGCCTCGCCCAGAAACAACAGCAGTATGCTGCGCTGCGTGGCGCCCACTGCGCGCAGCAGGCCGATCTCCGAAGTACGCTCGGCCACCGCGATGGTGAGGATGGTGAGTATGCCCACGCCGCCCACGACCAGCGAGATGCCGCCGATCGCCGCGACGGCGAACGTGATCGCGTCGAGCACGGTGCCGAACACCTCGAGCATTTTCTGCTGCGGCGTGACGGTGTAATCCTCGGCGCCGTGGCGCGCGTTCATGATGCGCTTGATGCCTTGCTCCACTTCGGCCAGCGGCGCGGTCGGTTCGTAGGTGACGTCGATCTCCATCAGGCTCTCGCGATTGAACATCTCGAGCGCCCGCGCGACCGGTATGAACACCGTGTCGTCCAGATCGAAGCCGAGCACCTGGCCCTTGGACTGCATGACGCCGACGACGCGATAGCGCTCGCCGCCGATGCGGATGCGGTCGCCAAGGGGATTGTTGCCGCCGAACAGCTCCAACGCGGCCTTGGACCCCAGCACCGCGAAGGCGCGCGGGGAGCGCGGGTCGTCACCGGGCAGGAATCGGCCTGCCGCGACCCGCATCCGGAACGCGGCCGAAAACTCGGCGCCTACGCCGTACAGCGTGACGCGGCGGCTCCTGCCGCTGTGCGTAATCTCGGCATTGCCCTGGATTACCGGTACGGCAACCTGCACATGGGGCGCGCGGCGCAACGCCAGCGCGTCGTCGATGGTCAGGGGCCGCACGGTGTTGACCGCGCCGAGCGGCGCGCCATGGGTCTGGAGGCGTCCCGGGGAAACCGCAATGATGTTGGTGCCGAACTGGGTGAATTCGGCGATCACGAAGCGGTGCAGGCCCTCGCCGATGGACGTGAGCAGGATCACCGCGGCGATGCCCACTGCGATGCCCAGCGCGGTAAGCCCGGTGCGCAGGCGATGCGCGCTCAGCGAGGCGTAGGTGAAGCGGATGAAATCGGCGTAGCGCATGAGAATCCGGCCTATCGTCGCGACAGCGCCTGCACCGGATCGAGCCGGGCCGCGCGCCGGGCGGGCGCCAGCGTGAACAGCACCGCGGTGATCACCGCGGTGGCGGGCGCCGCCACCAGCGCCCACCACGGCGCCTGGAACGGGATCGCCGGGTAGAGCTGCGCCGCGGCGTAGCGTGCGAGTTGCCCAACGGCCAGCCCCAGTGCCGCCCCGCCGCCCGCGAGCATCACCGCCTCGGTCAGGAACGCCAGCCGGATCTGCGCGCCGGTGGCGCCCAGCGCCTTCAGCAGGCCGATCTCGCGCCGGCGCTGCGTCACCGCGATCAGCATCACGTTCATGATCAGTATGCCGGCCACCGCGAGGCTGATGGCCGCGATGCCGCCCACTGCAAGGGTCAGCGCGCGCAGAATGCGGTCGAACGTGGCGAGTACCGCGTCCTGCGTGATCACCGTGACATCCCGCTCGCCCTCGTGGCGCAGCCGGATGATTTCCTCGATATCGTCCTTGGCGTAGGCGATCTGCTCGCGGCTCTTCGCTTCGACCAGCACCCGGAACAGCGCCTCGGTATTGAACAGCGCCTGCGCCGCGGCCAGCGGCACGATGACGATTTCATCGGTGTTGAAGCCCAGCGACTGGCCCTGTCTGGCCATGATGCCGATGACGCGAAAGCGGCGGTCGCCGATTCGAACCCACTCGCCCAGCGCCGGCTTCGCGCCGAACAGCTCTGCGGCCACCTTGGCGCCGACTACGCAAACGGGAAGGATCTGGCGCGGATCGGCTTCGGGCAGAAACCGGCCCAGCGCCACTTCCATGCCGCGAATTTCCTTGAGGTCGGCCGTGGAGCCGAGCACCGGCGCCTCGCGCACCCGCGCGCCGACGTGCACGTCGGCCGCGCCGATGATCAGCGGCGCGATACGCCTCACCGCAGCGCTGCGCTTGATCGCCAGCGCATCGTCCAGCGTCAGGTCGCGCGGCGTCTTGCCGATGAGCACGCCGGGCATGGCCCCAGCCGTTTCGCTGCGGCCCGGCAGCACGATGACCAGATTGGCGCCCAGCGAACCGAACTGGTTGGCGATGTAGAGCCGCGCGCCCTCGCCCAGCGAGGTCACCGCGACAACCGCGGCCACGCCTATGCCCATCGCGAGCAGGATCAGCAGCGTGCGGGTGCGGTAACCGCGAAGCACCCGCCAGGCGAAATCGAGCAGGTCGGCCAGTCTCATGATTGGGTCATGTTCAGGTCATGTCTCTGTAATGTCCCGGCTCCCGCGGCGCGGTCATCGGAGACGATGGCGCCGTCGATCATGCGCAGCGTCCGATGCGCGCGCGATCCTATGTCCGGATCGTGGGTCACCACCACGACGGTGCCGCCGTCGTGGTGCAGGCGCTCCAGTACTGCCATCACCTCCTGGCCGGTGTGGCGGTCGAGGTTTCCGGTCGGCTCGTCGGCGAGGATCACCGCCGGACTCATCGACATCGCGCGGGCGATGGCCACGCGCTGGCACTGCCCGCCGGAGAGCTGCTCGGGGCGGTGCCTCGCGCGATCCTCCAGGCCGTAGTCCGCCAGCAGCCGGTCCAGCCTCTGTCGGCGCTCGGCCGGCGCTATGCCCGCCAGCACCATCGGCAGCTCGATGTTCTGCTCCGCGGAGAGGCGCGGCACCAGGTGGAAGAACTGGAACACGAAGCCCATCTTTTCGCGGCGCACCCGCGCCAGCTCGTCGTCTGAGAGGCCAGTGACGTCGCGCCCGTCCAGCGCATAAGTCCCGCCATTGGGGCGATCGAGCAGTCCTATCACGTTCAGCAGCGTCGACTTGCCCGAGCCGGAGGGCCCCATGATCGAGAGATATTCTCCCTGCCCGATCTCCAGGGAGACGCCGCGAAGCGCGTGGACCGCCTCGTCCCCGACGACGAAAGTGCGCTCTATGCCGGTGAGCCGG
>Ga0155954_1255_pt1 | contig 10884 bp, 11 predicted proteins | sample RifCSPlowO2_02_FD_107608 | JGI IMG/M metagenome (GOLD analysis project Ga0155954, IMG submission 107608) | Betaproteobacteria bacterium RIFCSPLOWO2_02_FULL_65_20
TTCTCCAGCGTGAAAAAGCTCGCGCCGTAGCGGATCAGCGCGCGCCAGTCCAGATCGCGCACCATCTTGCGCTCCTCTTCGGTGAGCCGCGCCTGCTCGAATGCCGCTTCCGGATTCGCCTTGAACAGCGCGCGCTTCTCCGGGATGACCAGGTCGTGCAGGAAGCGGTTGAGCCGCAGCGCCTTGGCGCTGCGCTCCAGGTCAAAGAGGTAGGTTCCCTGCAGGGATTCGATGCCTTCGAGCTGCGGGCTCATGCGGCCACCCCCTGCTTCGCCGGCCGGGTCGCGGCTGCAGGCTCCTCGAACAGCGCCACGGCCATCGCGGTGGTCATCGGCAGATAGTAGCTCTGGTGGATCTTCTTCACGCCGTCGGAGAGCGCCCCGCGCATCGCCAGCCACATGATCACCTCCGCGCCCTCGGTGCCCCCGAGCCGCGCGTAGTCGGCCAGGCGCATCGCCGTGAGCGTGCACGGGTCGCGCTCGATCAGGTCGAGAAACTGCATGTCCCACTCGGTATTGTTGAAACCGGCGCGCTCGCCGTTCATCTGGTGCGACAGGCCGCCGGTGCCCACCACGACCACCTTCAGGTCCCCGGGGTAGGACTCCACGGCGCGACGCACCGCCTGACCCAGCTTGTAGCAGCGCAGCGGCGTGGGCACCGGGTGCTGGAGTACGTTGACCTCGATCGGCACCAGCGCACCGGGCCATTGCCCGGCGGCGACCGCGTCCGGCCACAGCATCGTCAGCGGCGAATTGCAGCCGTGGTCGATCGGCAGTTCCTGGAACACCGAGATGTCGAATTCATCGTTCACCAGCGAATGGGCCATGTGGCGCGCGAGTCCCGGATGCCCCTTGATCGGCGGCACCGGGCGCTCCCCCATGCCCTCGTCGGCGGTCGGGAACTGCGCGCTCACGCCCAGCGCGAAAGTCGGATAGTGGTCGAAGAAGAACGTGGTGGCGTGGTCGTTGTAGAAGAACACCAGCACGTCCGGCTTCTTGTCCGCAAGCCACCTGGCGACCGGCTCGTAGCCCTTGAACAGCGGCGTCCAGTCGGGGTCGTCCTGTTTTTTCCGGTCGAACGCCAGACCGATAGTGGGCACGTGCGAGGTGCCGATACCGCCGATGACTCTTGCCATGGACGTCCTCGTATACGGAAACGAGCCCGGAAACCGGCTACTTGGTCTCTGCCTCGGCCGGAGGCGGTGTCTCGTCCGGTTTGGGTTCCGTGCCGCCTTCCGTGACATTCTTGCTCAGTTTGCGCAGGCGCTTCTCTTCCTGCTTTTTCTTCTTCGCGAGATCCTTCTGCCGCTTTTCGTATTGATAGTTCGGTTTTGCCAACTGGTCACCTCTTCGGTGGATAGGGTTGATCGTCGGAATTGACTGCATGGATGCACCTAGCGCCTGCTCCCGAGGCCGACGAACCCCCGGACCGGACGCGTCCCTACCGCATATTGCCAGATTGGCGGCCGATCGGAATGGTCATTCGGCGACTCGCGCCCTGAGGGCCTTGATCCCGCCCCTTCTGGTCTTGCTCTCGAGGCGCCTTTTCTGCGAACCGCGGGTGGGCCGGGTGGCTTTCCGTTTTGCCCGCGCCAGGGTGGCGGCAACCCGCGCAATGAGTTCCTGCAGTCGCCTCAAGGCCTCCTCCCGGTTCTTTTCCAGGCTGCGGTACTGCTGCGACTTGATGACGACCACGCCCTCCTTGGTGATGCGCTGATCGGAGAGCGCCAGCAGCTGCTCCTTGTACCGGTCGGGCAGCGACGAGGCACCGATATCGAAGCGCAGGTGCACCGCGCTGGAAACCTTGTTGACGTTCTGGCCTCCCGCTCCCTGGGCGCGGATGCCGCTGATCTCGATTTCGCCGATCGGCACGCTTACGCTGCTGGAGATCCTGAGCATGGCTGACATGTCGGTGCGCGGGCTGTGATTATCGCCCGGAACCGGTCGCGCCCGCCGCCGGCCAGTCGGGATAAACTAGCCCGGCCTCTTGCCCCGGGATTCACCCGAATGGACACGCTTACCCACGCCCTCTCCGGCGCGCTGCTTGCGCGCGCGACGTCCGGCCGCGGCGGCGACACGCTGCCCCTGTCGCGCCGCCTCGTGCTGGGCACCGTCGCGGCGGCATTTCCCGACGCGGACATCGTGCTGTCGCTCGGCTCCCCGATCGCCTACCTGCTGAACCACCGCGGCCTGACGCATTCGCTGGTTGCGCTTCCGGTCTGGGCGCTGCTGCTTGCCTGGATCGCCGCGCGCCTGTGGCGCGACCCGCGCGGCTGGCGCCCTTATTTCGCGGTGACCGCGATGGGCGTGGGCATACACATCGCCGGCGACCTGATCACCTCGTACGGCACCATGATCTTCGCGCCGCTGTCCGATGCGCGCTTCGCGCTGGGCACCACGTTCATCATCGACCTGTACATCAGCGGCGTCATCCTCACCGGGCTCGCGGCCTCGCGCCTGTGGCGGTCGTCGCGCGCGCCGGCGATCGCCGCCTGCGCGGTACTGGTCGCCTACGTGGGATTCCAGGCCGTGCTGCGCCAACAGGCCATAGCCGCAGGCCGCGAGTATGCGAGCACGCAGGGTCTGACAGATGCGCGCGTCACGGCGCTCGAGCGCCCGGTCTCGCCGTTCAACTGGCGGATCGTGGTGGCCGCGGGCGACGAGCAGCGCTACGCGGACGTGAACCTGCTCGCCCGATCGCTGCCTGCACCGGCAGCGGAAGACGCCGGGTTGATCGCGCGGGTATCCAGCTCCTTCGCGCCGGTGGCGATGGCGCGGTGGATAGCCGCGCCGCGGTTCGGCAGTTCGCCCGAGGAGGTTCGCGTCGCGCGCGAAGCCTGGCGACAGCCCTCGTTCTCGTTCTACCGCTGGTTCGCCGACTATCCGGCGCTGTACCGGATCGACCGCGGCAACCCCTCGACCTGCGTATGGTTCGAGGACCTGCGCTTCAACCTGCCGGGGCGCGGCAACACACCGTTCCGCTACGGCATGTGCCGTGACAATGACGCGCCCTGGCGGCCGTTCCAGCTCATCGCGGGCACCGAACACCGGCGACTCGACTGATGAGTTCGGGAAAGAGAGTGACAGATGCCAAAGCAAGGCAACCCGTTTTGTTCCGGCTTGTCCGGCCCGCAGGTCCCACGCACCCGCATAACACGGCGCGAAACGCTCAGGCTGCTCGCCGGCGCGCCGCTCGCCATGTGCATGAGCGCTAGCCGCGCAGCCGGATTTCTCCGGCGCCCGATCCCCGCATCCGGCGAACTGCTGCCGGCGGTGGGCCTGGGTACCTGGCAGGTGTTCGATGTGGCCGGACAGGCCGAGGAACTTGCGCAGGCGCGCGCGGCCCTCTCGCGCTTCGTCGAGCTCGGCGGCGCCGTCGTGGACAGCTCGCCCATGTATGGCTCGTCCGAGCCGGTGCTCGGCGACCTTGCCGCCGGGCTGGGCGTGCACAAGCGCCTGTTCCTCGCCACCAAGGTGTGGACCAGCGGCCGCGAGGCCGGCATCCGGCAGATGGAGCAGTCGATCGCGCGCCTGCGCGTTGCGCTCAAGGGGCCGCTCGATCTGATGCAGGTGCACAACCTGCTCGATGCGAAAACCCATCTCGCCACGCTGCGCGACTGGAAGACCGCCGGCCGCGTGCGCTACATCGGGGTCACCCACTACCACGAGGGCGCCTATGCGGAGCTGGAGCGCGTGGTGCGCGCCGGCGGCATCGATTTCGTCCAGCTCAACTATTCGCTCGCCGAGCGCGCCGCGGACCGGCGCCTGCTCGGCGTGGCGGCCGACGCCCGCATCGCGGTGATCGTCAACCGGCCGTTCGCCGGCGCGGCGCTGTTCCGCCGCGCCGCGGACAGGCCGCTTCCGGGCTGGGCGGCCGAAATCGGCTGCGCGAGCTGGGCCCAGTTCTTTCTCAAGTGGATCCTCGCGCACCCGGCGGTGACCTGCGCCATACCCGGCACGCGCAACGTGAAGCATGTGGACGACAACCTGGCCGCGGCGACCGGTGCGCTGCCCGATGCGGCCACCCGCAGGAAGATGGCCGCGCATATCGACTCGCTTTAGGCCCTTACGGCTCAAGTGTTGACAGATCTGGCGAAGATCTTGGGTACATATTGATCTCCCGATATTGGGAAGTCGGAAGTTCCAACTTCCCAATATCGGGAGATCATGAAAAGCAAAATCGAGCAGGCCGGTTCCGGCTCGGTCGGCGTAGGCGCTGCGCGTCAGGGATCGACCGACCGGCCCGCCCTCGCCCGCCGAAGCACAGGAGGCTTCGGACCTCTATTTGGCCGTAACCGGTTCATCCCGACGTTCCCGCCGCGCCGCATCAGCCGCTTTCTTCTGCCGGATTGCGTTGACGATCTTCTCCGGCGTGATCGGCAGATCCTTGATCCATACACCGGTCGCGTTGGCGATGGCGTGGGCGACCGCGCCGAGCACCGGCAACGTACTGCCTTCACCGATCTCCTTGGCCCCGAAAGGACCGCGCGGCTCGTAGGAATCGACCACGCCGCTGAAAATTTCCGGCGCGTCCTTGATGGTCATGATCAGGTACCCATGCAGATTCGGATTGAGAAGCTGGCCGTCATCGCCGAACGCCACGCCTTCCATGACGGTCTCGCCGGCCCCCATGACAATGGCGCCCTCGACCTGGCCGTGCACCCCCTGCGGATTGATGGGTGTACCGCAGTCGTGGTAGTCGGTGAATTTGTCGATCTTGACCTTGCCTGTCTCCAGGTCGACGCTCACCTCGCACACCGAGCTTCCGAACGAGTAGGCAGGGCTGGTCCCCACGGTCGCGCCTTTGTAGTCGCCGCCGAGCCCTTCAGGGGGCTTGTACCACCCGGTCCCGACCAGCGGACCGTCCGCATTGAAGCACTTCCGCGCCACTTCTGCCCAAAGCACGCTGCGGGAAGCATCGCCGCGCACAAACACAGTTCCGTCGCGGGCTTCCACCTCGGAGGCGGCGCAGCCGAGCAACGCTGCCGCGTACGGCTTCATTTTCTCCAGCACCATCGCGCCGGCACGCGACACGGCGTGCCCGGCCATGAAGGTGACGCGCGACGAGTAGGCTCCCAGGTCGAGCGGCGAGATCTCGCTGTCCGCGCTCTGCATGCGCATGCGCGAGGCAGGAATGCCCAGAGACTGCGCGCACATCTGCACGAGCACCGTGTCGCTGCCCTGGCCGATTTCCGCCGCGCCGATCATCAGCACGGCCGCCTCGCCGTCCTCGGTCACCCGCACCACGGCGTTCGCGTGGGGAAAGATCGACTTCTTCTGGAAAGGCTCGCGCCCCTTCTCGTGGGAGAGCTGGACCTGGCCGCGGTAGATGCAGTAGCCCGCCCCGGAAACAAACCCGCCGCAGCCGATGCCTATGCCTTTGCCCTTGGGGAGCTTGCCGTACTTGTCTTTCCATGCCGATTTGCCGGCAACCGCATCCAGGGTCGCGGAAAATTCGCAGCTGCCGATGTCCAGATCGTTGACGGTCATGGTGTTCGGCGTCATCGCGTTGCGGCGGCGGATCTCGATGGGATCGATGCCCAGATCGTCCGCTGCCATGCTGAGCAGGCATTCGAAGGCAAAACGCGGCTGCGGAACACCGTGCCCGCGCATCGCGCCGCACGCCGGCTTGTTGGTCATCACCCTGTAGCCGTCGTAGCGGTAATTGGGGATCTTGTACAGCGTGGGAATCATGCTGCCGGCGTAGTAGGCCGTGGCCACCCCGAACGAGGTGTAAGCGCCGCCGTCGAGATGGACTTCGCTCTTGACCGCCTTGATCTTTCCTTCGCGATCCACTCCGAGCTTGATCTTCATGTGCTGCTTGTGGCGGCCGCGCCCATACTGGAACATCTCTTCGCGCGAGTAGACCATCTTGACGGGCCGCCCGCATGCGCGGCTCAGCAACGCCGAGCAGATATCCAGCGGCGTGGTGGCCGCCTTGGTCCCGAAGCCACCGCCGACGGCCGGACGGATGACGCGGATCTTCCCGAGCGGTATGTGCAGAAGGTGCGCCATCATGTACTGGACGTAGGGCGGCACCTGCGTCGAGGTGTACAGCGTCAGGTTCCCGTCGTGACTCCAGGTTGAAATCGAGGCGTGCGGCTCGAGCGGCGACTGGAAGACGTTGTTGCCGACGAAAGTCTCTTCACGCACGTAATGCGATTCCTTGAATGCCGTCTCCACGTCGCCGAAATTGAAGTCGACGGTGGTGCAGATGTTGCTCTTGTATTTCTCGTGGATCAGCGGCGCGCCTTCCTTGATGGCTTCCATGGCGTCGGTCAGCACCGGCAGCCGCTCGTATTCGACCTCGATCAGTTTCAGCGCCCGCTCGGCGGTCTTCTCATCGACGGCCGCGACGGCGGCCACCGGGTCCCCGATGTGTCGCACCTTGTCCTTGGCGAGCACGTCCTCGTCGTAGCGCGCCGGCGAGACGCCGTGCTTGGTGTCGGTGACATCGGCGCCGGTGAGGACCGCGAGCACGCCCGGCAAGGCCTTCGCCTTTGAAACATCGATCCGTTTGACCAGGCCGTGGGCAATCGGCGAGCCCAGGATCTTCCCGTGCACCATGTACGGCAGCGAAATATCGGCCGTATAGAGGGCGCGCCCGGTGACCTTGTCGGCAGCATCGATGCGGGGAATGGACGCGCCGACGCCACTGGGTTCGACCCCGCGCGGCTTCGCGCACTGACCGCCCTCGAGGTAGTTCTTGCAGCGCTCAACAGCACGCAAGATGCCCGTGTATCCGGTGCAGCGGCACAAATTGCCTGCCAGGGCGTCCTTGATCTCGTCGGCGCTCGGATCGGGGTTTCTCTCCAGCAGCGCCGTTGCCGAAAGCACCATGCCGGGGGTGCAATAGCCGCATTGCAGGCCGCCCTCGGCCACGAAGGATTTCTGCAGAGGGGTGAGCTCGCCGTTCCGCGCCAGCCCTTCGATGGTGGTGATGGACCTGTCCTCGACCGTCGAGGCGAGCAGCAGGCAGCTGTTCAACGGCTCGCCGTCGATCAGCACCGTGCAGGCGCCGCAATCGCCGCTGTCGCAGCCTTTCTTGGTTCCCGTCAGGTGCAGCCTGTCGCGCAGCACATCGAGCAGGGTCTCTCCGTCTTCGATCGCGACGTCGTATTGCTGCCCGTTGATCGTGAAGGTTCGTGCGGTAAACATTGTCTTCACCTCCCAATTCTTTGCTGGGCGGCTGCCAGCGCGCGCCGGGTAAGAGTGCCTACGAGCTCGCGACGGTATTCGGCCGAGCCGCGCAGATCGGATATCGGTTCCGCCGCCTCCATCGCCAACGCTGCGGCTTGCGCGCAGGCGCGCTCGTCCAGCACCCGTCCCACCAGCAGTCGCGTAGCCTCCTTGACGAACTTCGGCGCCGGCGCCACGGCGCACAGCGCGATGCGTGCACTGCGCACGGTCCGATCGTCATTCAGCGCGAGCGCCACGGCCACGCCCGCGACGGCGATCGCGTTGGCCTCCCGCAACCCGAACCTGGCATACGCGGCTCCGAACCGCTCGGGCGGGCGCGGCACATTCACTGCCGCCAGCAACTCGTTGTCCCGCAGCACCGTCGTGCGCGGCCCGACGACCAGGTCCTCCAGCGCAACGGTGCGTTCGCCTTTGTCGGACGAGAGCAATGCCGTCGCGTTCATGGCGATGAGTATGGGAGGCAGGTCGGCGCACGGGACCGCGCCCGCGACATTTCCGCCCACCGTTGCGGCGTTGCGGACCTGCGGCGTCGCCATCCGGCTCGTGGCATCCCGCAAAGCGGCATACGCCCCGGCGACGAGCGGTGAACGGTCCAGCTCGGTAATGGTCGTGAGCGCGCCGATCCGCAATCCGTCGCGCTCCTCGGTGACGCCCCGCAGTTTCTTTATTCCACCGAGCGCGACGAGGTGTCCGACGCTGAACCTTGCCGTCTTGAGATCCACGAGCACGTCGGTTCCGCCCGCCAGCAGGCGCACATCCGGCGAAAAGCGGCCCAGCAGTGCGCTCGCCTCCGCGAGGGTGGCGGCCTTATGTACCTCGATCGACGGAATATGCATGTCGCAATACCTCCGAGATGTCCCCTGATCCTGCCCGCGCAGGGTGGGGCGGCATATGTCTCCGGGAAGATCTTTCTTGGAGCGCGGGATCCGACCAATCTCAAGCTTTGGCCGAGGGACTTATTGACCTAAATCAAAAAAGGATCGGGTGGTACTCGAATGAATTCCATAGCGACACAACCTGTCACGTTCCGGATCGACCTTCCGGGCAGCGCCCGGCGATATCCCGGATAATCCCCCTCCCACTCTGGCCCGCGGCTACCTATCGGTCCGCACTGCATGGCGCCCGCTGTCCGTGACCCTTTACGCCCTGACGCTGTTCACGATTCTCAACCATACGGCGTATGTCGGCAGCCGGGTGGCGGTGTCGCTCTATGCGATCCACCTTCACGCCACGCCCCTGACCGTCGGCACGCTGATGTCGCTGTACGGCCTGCTGCCCATGCTGCTGTCGGTCAGCGCGGGCCGGCTCTCCGACCGCGTGAAGCCTCGCGTGCCGCTGCTCGTGGGATCCGTGCTGGTCGTGGTCGGCACGCTGTTGCCGTTCCTCGCCCCCGGCCTCGCCCCGCTGCACGTCGCCGCCACGCTGATCGGCCTGGGATTCATGCTGTTCCAGGTCACGGTGCAGAACAGCATCGGCTTCATCGGCGCCCGCGAGCGCCGGCCCGCCAACTTCAGCCTGTTCGCTCTCGGCTTCTCGGTCTCGGCCTTCCTCGGCCCCCTGTTCGCCGGGCTTGCGATCGACTGGATCGGCTACGCTTTCACCTTCATTTTCCTCGCGCTGCTGCCGGTAGCGACCATCATCGCTCTCGCGGCGAACAAGCTCGTCCTGCCGGGGCCTCCCTCCCACGGCAAGCGCGATGAGAAGCGCCGGGTCGTCGACCTGTTCGCGCACAGCGACGTGCGCCGGGTCTTAATCATCACCGCACTGCAGGCCACCTCCTGGGAGTTGTTCACTTTCATGATGCCGGTCTACGGGACCGGCATAGGACTGTCGCCCTCGGTGATCGGCGTGATCATGGGCGCGTTCGCGGTGGCCACGTTCCTCATTCGCCTGGCGCTGCCCTATCTCGCGCGGCGCGTGACCGCGTGGCGCCTGTTGAACCTCGCGTTGTTGCTCACCGGCTTGTGCTATGTGCTGTTTCCGCTGGTCACCCACGTGGCCCTGCTGATGGCGCTCGCGTTCGTGCTCGGCATCGGTCTGGGCAGCGCGCAGCCCATGGTCATGGCGCTGCTGCATGACGCGGCCCCGGAGGGGCGGACCGGCGAAGCGGTCGGCGTTCGTCAGATGGTCATCACCACCGGCCAGACGGTCATGCCGCTGCTGTTCGGCGCCCTCGGCTCGGCGCTCGGTGTCAGGATAGTGTTCTGGACAGTGGCGCTGGCGGTGATCGTCGGCAGCCGGGCGGCCAAGAAGCGCCGCCTGAAATGAGCCGCCGTGCGCCCGGCTGACCTCGCGCGCCTGATCCTGCTGGGCGCCATCTGGGGGGCGACGTTCCTGTTCGCGCGCATTGCCGTGCCCTCGCTGCCATCGTGATGACGGCCTACGCGATGGCCGCCGGCACCGACCTCGCGCCGCGCCTCCACTGGCGCCATTACCTGTTCATCGGCGCGCTGAACACGGCGCTGCCGTGGGCCATGTTTGCCTACGCCGCGAATTACATCAGCACCAGTTACCTGGGGATCCTGAACGCGACCGCGCTGGTCCCGGAACTGGGGCAAGGTCACGGCACCCCGCAGCGCGGTACAATTGCGCGATCGCAACAGTGAGCCTGCGCTTCGCCGTGAACATAGCCGATCTGCGTCACGAATACATGCAGTCCGGGCTGGACGAGAAGAACGCTGCGGCCGATCCGTTCAAGCAGTTCGAGCGCTGGTTCGACGCCGCCACGGCGGCGCGGCTGCACCTGCCCAACGCGGTGATCCTTGCCACCGCCGATGCGCAGGGCGCGCCCTCGGCGCGCGCGGTGCTGCTCAAGAACTATGACCCGGGCGGTTTCGTGTTCTACACCAATTACGCGAGCCGCAAGGGACGCGAGCTCGCCGCGAATCCGCACGCCTGCCTGCTGTTCTCATGGGTGGAACTGGAGCGCCAAGTGTGCATCGAAGGCCCGGTGCTGAAAGTCTCCGCCGCGGAATCCGACGCCTACTTCGCCTCGCGCCCGCTCGGCAGCCGCCTGGGGGCCTGGGCCTCGCCGCAGAGCGAGACCGTGCCCGACCGCGCCGCACTCGAGGCGCGTTTCGCCGATGCCCGGCGCCGCTACGGCGACGCCGTGCCGCGCCCGCCTCACTGGGGCGGGTTTCGGGTGATTCCCCATGCCATCGAGTTCTGGCAGGGCCGGGAGAACCGCCTGCACGATCGCCTTCGCTACCGCCGGGGCGACAAGTCCGGCTGGACGATCGAGCGGCTCGCGCCATAGCGGCAGGCGGCCCGTCGCCGGTTATTGCCCTAGATCAAACTGCGGCGGCGCAAATTGCGGTTTCCTTGACTCAGACACACATGAAATCGCATGCGCCTCAAGGGGGAGCCAGCCATGCTTACATTCGAAGACTGTCTCGGCCTTTCCGAACTGACCGAAGATGAAATCCTGGCCATCGCCGAGCACGAGAACATCCCCGAGCTGGCGGCGCTGGAATTCGGCAACTACCTGATACACACTGCCCGCGGCGAGCGGCGCCTCAAACACATCATCCTCGAGGACATCGCCGCCGCCCGCAAGGCGGGCAACCTGCACCATGCGGCGACGCTGAAGGTGGTTCTCAGGCATTACTGCCAGGAGCACCACGTCTAGCTTTGCGCACGCCTGCGGCTGTCCGCCGGCCGGCGCCCCATCTTGAGACTTTCAGCA
>Ga0155954_1254_pt2 | contig 10822 bp, 9 predicted proteins | sample RifCSPlowO2_02_FD_107608 | JGI IMG/M metagenome (GOLD analysis project Ga0155954, IMG submission 107608) | Betaproteobacteria bacterium RIFCSPLOWO2_02_FULL_65_20
ACGCAAGTCAAGCGCCGGCCAGCGCGGCGAGCTGCTCGGCCTGATGCTCGGCCATGAGCGCCTGGGTCAGCTCGCCGATGTCGCCATCCATGATCGCGTCGATCTTGTACAGCGTCAGATTGATGCGGTGGTCGGTGACGCGTCCCTGGGGAAAATTGTAGGTGCGGATGCGTTCCGAGCGGTCGCCCGATCCGATGAGCGACTTGCGCGTCGCGGCCTCTTTCGCCTGCTGCTCGCGCATCTGCCTGTCCTTGATGCGCGCGGCAAGCACCCCGAGGGCCCGCGCCTTGTTCTTGTGCTGGGAGCGGTCGTCCTGGCATTCCACCACGATCCCGGTCGGAAGATGGGTGATGCGAATGGCCGAGTCGGTCTTGTTGACGTGCTGTCCGCCCGCGCCCGAGGCGCGGTAGGTATCGATGCGAAGCTCCGCCGGGTTGAGCACCACGTCCTCGATCCTGTCGGCCTCCGACATCACGGCGACCGTGCAGGCCGAGGTGTGGATCCGTCCCTGTGTCTCGGTGGCGGGCACGCGCTGGACCCGGTGGCCACCGGACTCGAACTTCAGCTTCGAGTAGGCTCCCTGCCCGATGATGCGGGCGATGATCTCCTTGTAGCCGCCAACCTCGCCCGGACTTTCCGAAATGATCTCGACCTGCCAGCGGTTGCGCTCGGCAAAGCGCGCATACATCCGGAACAGGTCGCCCGCGAACAGCGCGGACTCGTCACCGCCGGTGCCCGCGCGGACCTCCAGAAATACATTACGCTCGTCGTTCGGGTCCCTCGGCAGCAGGAGTTTCTGCAGTTCGGCCTCCAGCACACCGAGCTTTTCCTTGCCGGCCTTGATTTCCGCTTCGGCATAGATCCTCATCTGCGGATCGGCAAGCATGTCCTGCGCCGCAGCGATGTCCGATTCGGCCTGGCAATATTGCCCGTACAGACCGACGACGGGGGTGAGCTCCGCATGCTCCTTGGATAGCCGGCGATACTGCTCCATGTCGCGCGTGGCCGCCTCGGAGCTCAGCAGCGCGCCCACGTCGGCGAGCCTGCGGGCGAGACTCTCCAGCTTGGCGGCAATAGATAGCTTCATGCCCTACCTTACACGGGGACGGGGGACAAGGGACAAGGGTCGGAAAACGATACCCGCGGCGGCTAATCGCGCGCGCGCAGGTGGTACAGCCTGGCGACCAGCTCGCGGAAGCCCTCGTCGCCCTCGTCGGTTTGATTGAGCGCCTGCGTCGGCGCGTGCAGCAGCTTGTTGGTAATCCCGTGGGAGAGCGCCTCGAGCACCGCCTTCGGGTCGTCGCCGCGGTTGAGCAGGCGCGTCGCGCGCTCGACCTCGTTTCGGCGCGCTTCCTCCGCCGATTCGCGCAACTGGCGGATCAGCGGCACGGCCTCGCGCGCCTTCATCCAATGCAGAAAGTTACCGACCTGGGACTCGATGATGGCCTCGGCCTGGGCCACTGCCGACTGGCGCGCATCCATGCCTTCGCGCACCAGATCGGCCAGGTCGTCGACGGTATACAGGAAGATGTCGTCCAATTCGCCCACCTCGGGCTCGATGTCGCGCGGCACGGCCAGGTCCACCATGAACACCGGGCGGTGCCGGCGCTGCCTGATTGCGCGTTCCATCGTTCCCTTGCCCAGAATCGGCAGCGAACTCGCGGTGCACGATACGATGATGTCGAAATCGTGCAGTTGATCCGGCATCTCGCGCAGCATCAGCGCCCGGCCCGAAAAACGCTGGGCCAGGTGCTCGGCCCTCTCGAGCGTCCGATTGGCGAAGGTGATGGAGCGAGGATGCCTGCCGGCGAAATGCGTTGCGGTGAGTTCGATCATCGCGCCCGCACCGATGAACAGCACCTTCTGTTCGGCTATGTCCGGGAAGATGCGCTCGGCAAGGCGCACCGACGAGGCCGCCATCGAGACCACGTTGGCACCGATCGCGGTGTTGCTGCGCACCTCCTTGGCCACCGCGAAGGAGCGCTGGAACAGTTTCGAGAGCAGGGTACCCAGCGTTCCGGCCGTTTCGGCCGCGCGCACCGCATCCTTCATCTGGCCGAGGATCTGCGGCTCCCCGAGCACCATCGAATCGAGACCCGCCGCAACGCGGAACGCGTGCCTGACGGCGGCGCCCTGGGGAAACGTGTACACGAAGGGCTTGAGTTGGCCGGCGTCCAGCGCATGGTAGTCGGCCAGCCAGTCAAGCGCCTCCCCGGGCTCGCCCGCGGCGCAATAGATCTCGGTGCGGTTGCAGGTCGACAGTATCGCCGCCTCGCGGACCGGCTTTCTGCGGATAAGTTCGGACAGGGCCGAGTTCATCCGCTCGGCGGCAAACGCCACCCGCTCGCGCATCGCGACCGGCGCGGTCTGGTGATTCAATCCAAGGGCAAAAAGTTGCATCGAACTGCACACTCAGGCTGGTTTCGCATTATAGCCGCCCTGCCCTCGAGCGTCGAGGATGCAATGCCGGGCCGCTGCCAGACGCAACTCCGATAATGCGGATCGTACATCCGTGCGCGGATCGATACGGGCAGGTCGGTGCGGCTCCCGACGACCAGTCCGCGAAAGTCGAGCAGCCAGCAGCGCTTGCGGGCATCGCCCTCGGCCAGGCGCTCCATCTTCATGGCCGAAACCAGGCGGTCAGGACTCCTCGAGATGGCGCAGCTCGGCGTTCGCGTAGCGCAGGCGGATCGCAAGCTTCCTCGCCAGGCCCTCCATCACCTGGATGGCGAGCTTCTTGTGCTCCTCGGCAAACGCGTCGAAGCGCTCGCGGGGCAGCACAAACAGATCCGCGTCGGTAAACGCGAATGCGTCAGCCGACCGCAGGTCGCGGTCGAGAAACGACATTTCGCCGAAGAAGTCGCCGCGCCCGAAGGTCGCCAGGTGGTGTCCCTGCTTGTCTTTCAGAGGCAGGACGATCCGGACCGCGCCGCGCCGGATCAGGAAGATCTCGTGCCCCGCGTCTCCGCGCGCGCAGATCTGCTCGCCGGCCTTGCAGGAGCGCTTGTCCATGCATGCCTCCAGCGCGGTGAGCGTCTCCTCCTTGCGGCCTTTGAACAGATCGATCTCGCGCAGTTCCAGCGGCGCTTCCTCCGCTCGTTCCAGGCGTTCCTCATCGAGGATGCGGTTCTCCACCCATTCCAGCGCATCGTCGACCTCGTCGAAAACCCGTGCATGACTCGCCGAGCGCATCAGCCCGACCTGGTCGAAATACTGTTCCATGTCCTTGCCGCTGGGCAGAGTCCGCGGAAGGTGGCTGAAGATGAGCACCCCGTTGCGTTCGGCCAGCATGCTCTCGATCTGCTCGATCATGTGCACGGCCGTCACGTCGACCGTCTGCACCCGCCGCATGTCGAGAATGATGTACCTGCGCGTCTTGAGTTCGGGTTCCAGAGCGGTGTAGAGCTGGTCGGTCGTCCCGAAGAACAGGCTGCCCTGCAGCTCGAGGATCACGGTCTGATCGCCGCGCTTCTCGAGAATCGCCATTTCCTCCTGCAGCCGGACCTGCTTGGAAAAAGTGCGGTCGCCGTAGCTCCGGCGGCGCACGATCGAGCCGCCGATCTGTTCGCGGATGAACAGGAAAATCGCCAGCGCGATGCCCACGCCGGAAGCCGCGATCAGGCTGATTGTCACGGCGACCACGACCACGACCACGATCACCATGAAATCGAGAATGGTCGAGCGCGACTTGAGCAGCTGCAGGCTCGCGCGGTCGAACATGCGCACGCCGATCACGATCAGGATGCCGGCCAGCGCAGCAATCGGCACCCATGCAATCAATTCACCGAGAACGAGCAACGCGGCCACGGCAAGCGCGCCTTCTACCAGCCCCGACACGCGCGTCTGCCCGCCGCTGGAAATGTTGACCAGCGTCGCGCCCATCTGGCCTGCCCCCTGCACCCCGCCTATGAACGTCGAGGCGAGGTTCCCCAGCCCCTGCCCGACCAGCTCCCGGTTGGAGTCGTGGCGCGAGCGCGTCAGCGCATCCAGCACGACGCAGGTCTTCAGCGTGTCGATCGAGAGCAGGACCGCGAGGGTCAACGCGGGCATGAGCACACCGGCGATATCGGCAGGCTTCACGCCGCTGATGCCGTTCCAGCGTGCGGCGATGCCGTCCAGAAACCCGGCGTCCGAACCACCGAAGGGCCCGACCACGAGCGGATTCGCGGCGAGGTCTAGGAGCGTGCGGTCGGCAAGGCTCAGCCCGAAATAAGCGAGAACGCCAGCCGCGAGCCCGAGAATCGCCGCAGGCACCGCCTTGGTGAACTTCGGCGCAGCCAGCATGACGATCACCGTGACCGCGCCCACGACGACGCCCTGCCACTGCCACGCAGAAGGCGAGACGAGCCCTGCCCAGAACGCAGTGCCGTTGGGCACGCCGAGGAACTTCGGGATCTGGCTGATGATGATGATCAGGCCGACCCCGCTCAGGTAGCCGCTGACCACGGGGTAGGGCATGTACTTGATGAGGCGACCGAGACCGACCGCGCCGAAGCCCAGCTGCAGCGCGCCGCACATGAGGCCGATAAGCGTGAGCAGCACCAGTGCGGAATCCGGCGCAATGCCCTTCTGCGTCAAGTCGATCGCAACCGCGGCCAGCACAGCGGCCGCAGGCGCGCACGGCGCGGAGATCAGCCGCTTGGTTCCGCCGAAGGCCGCCGCGATCAGGCCGACCGCGATGGTGCCCAGTATCCCCGCCAACGCGCCCTGCGCGGCAAAGCTGCCGCCGAGCGGCGAAAAGATCGTGACCCCGAAGGCGATCGCGGAGGGCAGAGCGACAAGCATTGCCGCCAGGCCACCCCAGAACTCACCGGCCAGGTTGTCGATCTTCGGAATCTTCGGAACGACCACGGTGAAAACAATTGTAGTCCTTCCGCCCAAAAAGGGGCGCCGCCGGGCGGCGGGGGCGAACCCGTCTGCGCGCTAACCCTCCGCCAGATTCGCGAACAACGGCGTGCTCAGATAGCGTTCGCCGAAAGAAGGGATGATCACCACGATCAGCTTGCCCTCGTTCTGCGCGCGCCGGGCCACCTGCAGCGCGGCCCACACCGCAGCCCCTGAGGAAATGCCGACCAGGAGTCCCTCTTCGCGCGCCATGCGGCGGGCTAAGTCCATCGAATCGTCGTTCGTCACCCGCACGATCTCGTCGTAGATCTTCGTGTTCAGTATTTTCGGCACGAAGCCCGCGCCTATGCCCTGGATCGGATGCGGCCCCGCCTGTCCGCCGGACAGGACGGGCGATGCATCCGGTTCGACCGCGACGCATTGGAACGACGGCTTGCGCGCCTTGATCGCCTCTCCCACGCCGGTGATCGTCCCGCCGGTGCCGATCCCCGACACCAGGATGTCGGCGCGGCCGTCGGTGTCCCGCCAGATCTCCTCCGCGGTCGTGCGCCGGTGAACTTCGGGATTCGCCGGATTCTCGAACTGCTGGGGAATGAAGTAGCGCGAATCGGCGGCAGCCATTTCATCGGCCTTCCTGATGGCGCCCGGCATGCGCTCCGCCCCCGGCGTGAGCACGAGTTCCGCGCCGTAGGCCCGCAGCAGCATGCGCCGCTCCTTGCTCATCGTGTCCGGCATGACCAGCGTGCACCTGTACCCCCGCGCCGCGCACACCATGGCCAGCCCGATGCCCGTGTTGCCGCTGGTCGGCTCCAGCACGATGGTATCGGGCTTGATGCGGCCGGCCTTTTCGGCCGCTTCGATCATCGACAGGCCGATCCGGTCCTTCACGCTGTGCGCGGGATTCTGGAACTCCAGCTTGGCGAGCACCTGCGCCACGCAGCCCTGCGTGAGCCGGTTGATGCGCACCAGCGGCGTGTTGCCGATCAGTTCAGTGACGCTGTTCGCGATTCTCATGCTCTTCCTCCCGGTGTTGGGCACAATGCGTTATCCGCCATCGGCGGCCGGGCGCAACCCGCACCCCGTACGCATAAGCATATACAATAGTTTGCGCTCCCTGGGCCGATATTGATCGCCATCTGAACGTGAACGACACCGTTCTTCACCGGTCGCTGGCACGGGTGGTCGCGGTGCGCCCGGGCGAGTTACGCGCGCTTTTCTGGTCCTTCGCCTATTTCTTCTGCCTGCTCGCCGGCTATTACGTGCTGCGGCCGCTGCGCGACGAGATGGGCATTGCGGGCGGCGTGCGCAACCTGCAGTGGCTGTTCACCGCCACCTTCGCGGTGATGCTCGCCGCGGTGCCACTGTTCGGCGCCCTGGTGGCCCGGCTGCCGCGCCGGCGGTTCATTCCGCTGGTCTACCACTTCTTCGTCGCCAACATCGCAATCTTCTGGTTGCTGCTCGCGCTCGACGCCGGCAAGGTGCACGTCGCCCGGGTGTTCTTCGTATGGATAAGTGTGTTCAGCTTGTTCGCGGTGTCGGTGTTCTGGTCGTTCATGGCCGACCTGTTCTCCTCCGAGCAGGGCAAGCGGCTGTTCGGTTTCATCGCCGCGGGCGGGTCGGCCGGCGCGCTCGCCGGCCCGGCCATCACGGTCTGGCTCGCCGTGCCGCTGGGCCCGGTCAACCTGCTCATCGTCGCGGCGGCGCTGCTCGAGGGCGCAGTATTGTGCGCGCGGCGACTGGAGTTCGCGGCCCCGCAAGCGCAGCACGCGACCCCGGCAGTGGCCGAACCGGCGAAGCTGGGCGGCGGCTGGCTCGCCGGCATCGCCATGGTTCTGCGATCACCGTATCTCGCCGGCATTGCGCTGTGGGTCGCGCTGCTCTCGCTCGCCGGCACGTTCCTCTATTTCCAGCAGGCGAGCATCGTCGCCTCGTCCTCGGACGATCCGGCAGTGCGCACGCGCATTTTCGCCAGCATCGATCTGGCCGTGGGCATCCTTACCATCGGCGTCCAGTTCCTTGCCACCGGGCGGCTGATCACGCGCTTCGGCGCCGGACCCGCTGCCGCTTTCCTGCCGATCGTTTTCGCTTTCGGATTCGCCGTGCTCGCCTTCGCGCCGGTACTCCTGGTGGTGATCGCGTTCCAGGCCGCGCAGCGCATTGCCAACTTCGCACTGTCCAACCCGGCGCGCGAAGTGCTGTTCACCGTGCTCGCGCGGGAGGAAAAATACAAGGCGAAGAACGTCATCGACATCGTGGTCTTCCGCGGTGCGGACGCCGCGAGCGGCTGGCTTTACGCGATTCTGCGCGCGGCAGGATTGGAGCTTTCCGCGATCGCGCTGGCGAGCGTGCCGGTGGCGGCCCTCTGGTTCGCGCTCGCGCTCGCGCTGGGGCGGGCGCAGGAGCGGCGGGCCCTGCGACCCGCCCCGCGCGATAATGCGAACGCCACTGCGAATTGAGCCTGGATTGACTGTCCTATGCCTTTCTCGCCGGTTGCAGCAGGACCACGTTGCCGAGAACGCACAGCGCCACTCCGACCGTGGTCAGTGTGCTCCATGCGAATCTTTCGAGGAAGTAGGAAATCACCAGCGCCACGATCGGCACCATGACGCCGATGTAGCCCGCGCCCGCCGCGCCGATGCGCGCGATGAGCGGGAGATAGCAGGCGAAGGTGATGATCGAGCCGAACAGCGCGAGGTACAACAGCGAGTACACGTACGCCGCGGTGGTCTCGAAGGCGAACGGGTGACCCCTCGCGGCGCCTATCGCGAGTGCCATCACTCCGCCGTAGAACATGCCCCACGCCATGCTGGTCCACGTGTTGTAGCCCCGGCTCTGGCATCGCACCGCCGCCATGCTGCCCGCAGTCGAGGCGAGAACCGAAAGCACCGCCAGCAGTGTTCCCAGTTCCGCATCGCGGCTGACCGAGAGCGTGCCGAACTCCGGCCAGAACACGCAGAATATGCCCGCAACTCCGAACAGGGCGGCGATCGCCACGCGCCATGTCATCGGGGTGCGAAACAGCATGCGCGCCGCAACCATGGTGATCATGGGACTGGTGGAATAGGCCACCGCAACCATGCCCGAAACGATGTACGCCTCGGCGTGGTACACGAAGATGTAGCCGATGCAGAACATCGTCGCGCCGAGCAGCGCGAAATCGGCGTGCTGCTTCAGGGTGAAGGACAGCCGGAGCCCGCGCCAGCGGGCGTAGGCGAACAGCACCATCGAGGCGAGCAGGAAGCGATAGCCCACCGACATTTCCGGCGCGACAGTGCCCAGCTGGAGCGTGATCGCAAACCACGTCGAACCCCAGATTGCGACGCATATGGAAAACAGATGCAGCGTGGACGTGGGCATGATCGACAATGAGCTTCAAACCCGAATTGTCGGCACGATAGGCCCTGAGCCGCCGTTCGGGTTGCCTGTGCGAGGCGAGCGCCGCCCGCCTTGTTCCCCGATAGTAGCCCATGAACAATGCGCGCGAAGCTTGTCCTCTGCCTTGGTCTGGTTCCGGGACTGATGCGCGAGCGCCTCTGCTTGGCGCAGACTTATCCCCCGAAGTCCGTGCGGCTGATCGACGCATTGCCGGCGGGCGGCACCGTGGACAGTCTCACCCGGGTGATTGCTCCCAAGCTTGCCGAAGATCAGGGCCAGCCTGCGGTGGTGGAGAACAGGCCAGAAAGCTCTCAGGCGCTCCAACGCTCGCCCGTCCGCGTGACCCTGCCCTCGGCTGCCAACTTGATGAGGTGCGCAAGCAGCGACCGGCTCGCGACCGGATGCAGGCGCTCCGGCACGTCGTCATAGACCACGGGCAGCAGCGCCTCGACCGTGGCCGGCGCTAACCTGCGGAGCGCGGCGTGCACCTTGTTCTCGCGCTCCATGCGGTGTATCAGCAGCCGCTCGACCATTTCCTGCGTTTTGTTCATCAGAAAGCCGTGGCCCGGCGCGAAATGGGCGAGGTCTTCGTGCTGCAGCAGGCGCAGCGAAGCCAGGTACGCGATCATGTCTCCGTCCGGCGGATCGATGACCACCGTCGAGCCCTGCATGATGTGATCGCCGGTGAACAACAGCTTTTCGTCTTCCAGCAGATAGCACAGCTCGTTCGAGGCGTGTCCGGGCGTGTGAATTACCCGCAGCGTGCAGCCGGCCACATCGATTCGCTCCCCATGGGCGAGCACACGGTCCGGGCGGAACCCCCGGTCCTGGCGCTCGTTCGGCGGAGGCGGCATCCCCAGCAACTGCGCCCCGGTCTTCGCTTTGAGCAACGCGGCCGCCGGCGAATGGTCGTGGTGGGTGTGGGTCACCAGTATCCAGCGTATGCGGCCCCGGGCCTCATCGAGCAGGATCTGCACATGGGCGTCGTTCGCCGGTCCGGGATCGATCACCGCGATCTCCCCGCCCGCGCCCAGCAGATAGCTGTTGGTACCGGGGCCGGTCATGAACCCCGGATTGGGCGCGGTGACGCGCCGCACCTGATCGGACAGCCGCGTTACCACGCCGGGCAGAATCTCGTACGATGCTTGCCCGCTGCCCAGCGGGTCGACCTTGCCGGCTTCCGCATAGGCGTAGTCGCCGGGAACGAGCAGGCGCAGGCCGTCGCGGCCGGTCGCCGCACGCGGGGTCATCGGCTGCACGGTACGCGCGGTGCGCGCGTGGTCCATCACTGCCGCCGTGTCGGCGAAGCGCGCCAGCGCCTCCAGGGTCTTGATGGTCGGAAACAGCAGTTCCAGTTCGCCGCGCCGATGGCCCTCCAGCGCGTCTGCGGGCCGGATCCAGACGTGGTCCACCGTTTCACCCCGGTCGTGCGAGGGCGTCTGCCGCGGCGGCGCGACCGCGACGAAAAAACGCGCATCGAAGCGCCGCGGGCGGCCCTGCCCGGTGATCCAGTGGCTGAAATAGGCGACATGATCCAGTGCCAGCAGCAGCTTGCGCTCGCTGCACAGCTCGGCGAACGAAAGCGAGCCCGCAATCAGTTGCTCACGCAGGCCGGCGTACGCGCGGGCGGTGTCCGGGTCGTCGAGGGCGAGCAACTCTCCGCTGCAGTCGCGGGCGAGCAGCAGTCCTGCCTCTTCGAAACACTCGCGGATCGCCGCGACCCAGTAGGCAAGACCGCCATGCTCCAGTTCGAGCAGCCGGCTCGCCACGGCGTCGTCCATGCCGACGCAATGCGCCGCCCATCGCGGGTCCTCGTCGGACGTATCGAGCGCGCCGCCGGGAAACACATAGGCGCCGCCGGCGAACTGCGCAAGGTGCGTACGCCGCAGCAGGAAGACCTCGATGCCCGCAGCGGTTTCGCGCGCGAGAATCAATGTCGCCGCGGGCCGCGGAACCAGCGCTGGCTGTGTCATGGGTGGCTGTGTCATCCGGCGCGACTATACATGACGGCCGGCCATGGAGTTCGCCGCACTTGGCCATACATGGATGAATTGGCGGCTGGCCTGCGAGCGGCTCCATCCGTTATCCTTCGTTCCGCGAAGCGCGCTGGAACCGGTGCAGGCGCGTGACCCCCACCGCGCGTCGCGTAGAATAATAGAGGAGGTTTCATGGCCGGGACAACGGAAGGGGTTCGGGTGCTTTGGGGGGCGGGTACGCCGCGCACCATGCGCGCTCATTGGATGCTGCACGAGCTCGACCTCGCGTATGAGAGCCGCCCGATCGGGTCCCGCACCGGAGAAACGCAGACACCCGAGTACACCAGGCTGAACCCCAGTCAGAAAATTCCCGTTCTGCAGGACGGCGATTTCGTATTGTCCGAGAGCGCCGCCATCGTCAATTATCTCGCGCAGACCTACGGCGCGTCGTTCGATCTATTGCTCCCCGCGGACACGAGAGAACGCGCCCGTTACGACCAATGGTGCTTTTTCGCCATGATGGAACTCGATGCAGATACGCTTTACGTCATTCGCAGGCACGAGGGTCTCAAGGAACTCTACGGAGAGGCGCCCAACGCGGTGAAAGCCGCCAGGGACTGCTTCCG
>Ga0155954_1013_pt2 | contig 10800 bp, 11 predicted proteins | sample RifCSPlowO2_02_FD_107608 | JGI IMG/M metagenome (GOLD analysis project Ga0155954, IMG submission 107608) | Betaproteobacteria bacterium RIFCSPLOWO2_02_FULL_65_20
GCGCTATCACAGTAAAGACACTGGATTCCCGCGTGCGCGGGAATGACGAGATAAGTTAGAAGCTTGTCAGTCATATTTGCGAGATTCAATAATTCAGCCGTTGCAAAAACTCATTTTGCAACGGGTTCTTACATCCGCTCGAAGATCGCGGCGATGCCCTGCCCGCCGCCGATGCACATGGTGACCAGCGCGTAACGTCCGGCGGTCCGATGCAGCGCGTAGATCGCCTTCACCGTGAGGATCGCGCCTGTTGCGCCCACCGGATGGCCGAGCGCCACCGCGCCGCCGTCGGCATTCACCTTCGCCGGGTCCAGCCCCAGGTCGCGGCTCACCGCCATCGCCTGCACGGCGAAGGCCTCGTTCGATTCGATCACGTCCATGTCGGCCGGCTTGAGCCCGGTTTTCTCGAACAGGCGCCTGACCGCGGGAATGGGCCCGAGGCCCATCACCTGCGGCTCCACGCCCGCATGCGAATACGCCACCAGCCGCGCCATGGGTTTGGCACCCTGCTTGGCCGCCGCACCGGCCTCCATCAGCACCACCGCGGCCGCGGCATCGTTGATGCCCGAGGCGTTGCCGGCGGTGACCGTGCCGTCCTTCTTGAAAGCGGGCTTGAGTTTCTGCATGTCCTCGATCTTCGCATCGCGGCGCACGTGCTCGTCGGTCTCGAACAGCGCCGTGCCCTTTTTCGATTTCACCTCGACCGGAACGATCTGGCTCTTGAAGTGACCCGCGTCGAGCGCGCGCGCTGCGCGCCGGTGCGACTCCAGCGCATAGGCATCCTGCTCTTCGCGCGTGATGCCGTACTGCGCGGCGATGTTCTCGGCGGTGACGCCCATGTGGCCATGGCCGAACGGATCGTGCAATGCGGTGGTCATGGCGTCGATCACCGACGCGTCGCCCATGCGCTGGCCCCAGCGGGCCGAGGGCAGGACATACGCCGAGCGGCTCATGCTCTCCGCGCCGCCCGCCACCGCGTTGTCGCAGTCTCCGAGCAGAATGGCCTGCGAGGCCGACACGATCGCCTGCAGGCCGCTGCCGCACAGGCGGTTCACCGTCAGGCATGGCGTCCCGGCGGCCACGCCAGCCTCCAGCGCCGCCACCCGCGACAGATAGGTGTCACGCGGTTCGCTCATGATCACGCTGCCCATCACCACGTGGCCGATGCCCGCCGGATCGATCTTGGCGCGCGCGATCGCCTCCCTGATGCAGATCGCCCCCAGCCTGGTCGGACCGAAGTCCTTGAGCGAACCGCCGAATTCCCCGATCGCGGTGCGAGCGCCCGCAACCACCACCACTTCACGCTGTGCCATTGGATTCTCCTGTCATCGACTGATTTCCGATTCTTTGATCTTGAGCGGGCGCGGCGCGCGAGGCCTGGCGCTACGCGCCCTGCACCTCGCCCACAGGTCGTGCGTATCCGAACGCACCACCGTGACCTGGGCAAACTCCCCGGACTTCAGGTGCGAGCCATCCTCGATGTGGACCACGCCGTCGATCTCCGGCGCATCGGCGGCCGAACGCGCCAGCGCGCCCTGCGTGCCCACTTCGTCCACCAGCACGCGCAGGGTCGTGCCCACGCGAGCGCGCAGCCTTTGGGTGCTGATTCTCTCCTGCAACTGCATCAGCCGCGCGCGCCGCTCCTCGCGCACCTCGCCGGGAACTGGATGCGGCAACGCATTGGCCGCCGCGCCTTCCACCGGCGAATACGCGAAGCAACCGACGCGGTCCAGCTGCGCCTCCGCGAGAAAATCGAGCAGTTCCTGGAATTCGGCCTCCGTCTCTCCCGGAAACCCGGCGATGAACGTGCTGCGGATGGTGATGTCAGGGCAGATCGCGCGCCAGGCGCGGATGCGCGCGAGATTGTCCTCGGCGCTCGCCGGCCGCTTCATGAGGCCGAGGATGCGGGGACTGGCATGCTGGAAGGGCACGTCGAGATAGGGAAGGATCCTGCCCTGGGCCATGAGCGGAATCACTTGGTCCACGTGCGCATAGGGATACACGTAATGCAGCCGCACCCACACGCCCCCGCCGGCCTGTGCCGCCCCGAGTTCGCCCAGCGCCGCGACCAGTTCGCGCATGCGCGTCTTGAGCGGGCGGCCGCCCCAGAAATCCGTGCGATAGCGCAGGTCCACCCCGTAGGCGCTGGTGTCCTGCGATATGACCAGCAGTTCCTTTACTCCCGCCTTGACCAGACTTTCGGCCTCGCGCATCACCTCGCCCGCCGGGCGGCTCGCGAGCCGTCCGCGCATCGAAGGAATGATGCAAAAGCTGCAGTGGTGGTTGCAGCCTTCGGAGATCTTGAGATACGCGTAGTGGCGGGGCGTGAGCTTGATTCCCTGGGCGGGGACCAGGTCTGCGAACGGATCGTGGGGCCTGGGCAGGTGCGCGTGCACCGCGCTCATCACCTCATCCAGCGCGTGCGGGCCGGTGACCGCGAGCACGCTGGGGTGCATGCGCCTGACCACGTCGCCGCCATCGGCATCCTTCCTTGCGCCCAGGCACCCGGTGACGATGACGCGCCCGTTCTCCTGGAGCGCCTCGCCGATCGCATCGAGCGATTCCTCGACCGCCGAATCGATGAAGCCGCAGGTGTTCACCACCACCAGATCCGCGCCTTCGTAGGAGGGCGAGATCGCGTAGCCCTCGGCGCGCAACTGGGTGAGGATGCGCTCGGAATCTACCAGCGCCTTGGGGCAGCCCAGCGAGACGAACCCGACCCGGGGTTCCCGCACGGATTGATTGCGCTTCGCCGGCGGCATGCGCCGGCCGGTTCGCGGATTGCGCTTTGCCGCCGGTGCGCGCCGGCTAGTCCTTTTTTCCACTCTCCGCGCTCGTGCCCTTCTGCGACGCCCCGGCGTCCGGTTGCTGCGCGGCCGCCGCGTCCTTCGATCCGGGAGCGAATCCCGGGAACGGGAAGCCCGAGAGCATGTTGCGCGTCTGGTTCTGCAGCTGCTCCTGCATCTGGGTAAACATGTTGCGGCTCTGGTCCATGTAGGTGGAGATCAGGCTTTGCATCGCCGGTCCCTGGAAGGTCAGGAACTGGTTCCACCAATCCTGGTTCAGCTTGGGGTTATCGCCAAGGAGCGACTTGGACTGCTCCTGCATCCGCTTTTGCAGTTCGTTGAAAAGCTGGACGTTGCGCTCCAGATAGGACCCCATCATTCCCTGCATGGCGCTGCCGTAGAAGCGGATGAACTGCGTGAGCACGTCCGAGGAAAACATCGGCGCACCGCCTCCCTCTTCCTCCAGGATGATCTGCAACAGGATCGAACGCGTCAGGTCTTCCCCCGATTTGGCGTCGATCACATGGAACTCTTCGCCCTTCACGACCAGTTCTTTCACATCGACGAGCGTGATGTAGCTGCTCGTCTTGGTGTCGTAGAGCCGGCGATTCGGATATTTCTTGATCAGACGGACCGATTCTGCCATGGCTATCTCCAATGTCTTTGATTTGACATGACTTTGTTAAGCGCGTCCAACCGCCTTGACACCCGGGGCATGGAGGAAGAGAATTTTTCTGTTGCGATGCAACAAATCCGGCGTTCTATTGCGCGCAAGCCCCACCTCAGCCCATCTCACCCGACCCTTTTCGATTGCAAGGAGTTTTCGATGGCCAACCCGACAGATACGCTTGCAGCATGGCAGAAAGCCGTGCTTGACGCCACTATCGCCTGCACGCAAGCCACCCTCGCCAGCGCTGAACAACTGGTCACGCTCAACCTCGACGCCGCGCGCAAGGCGCTCGAGCAGCAGGCGCAGAGCACACGCGAACTGCTTTCCGTGTCCGACCCGCAGCAGTTGCTTGCGATGCGCGCCAAGCTCGCCCAGCAGGGCATGCAGCAGTCCGCTGCCTACGCCAACAGCATCTACGAAATCGTGAGCCAGACCCAGTCCCATATTTCCAAGCTTGCCGAAGATCAATTCTCGCGCCTGAGCCAGGCCATGCCCCAAGGCGCCGAACCGCTCGCCGCAAACGCGCCCGGCGCCGAGGTCGCTGCGGCGGCATGGAAATCCTCCATGGCGGCCTCCTCGGCCTTGCTCGATGGCCTTAACCGCGCCGCCAGACAATTCCAGGAACTGTCCGAAACGAACATCAAGGCAGCGACCGCCGGCATGGTCCGAGGCACCGGCAAGAAGTAGCATCGCCTTTCGCACCTCGAAAGCCCCCTCACCGCGGGGCTTTCGTTCCACTATTGCATATGCTGTCCGCCGTTGATGGCGATGTTGGCGCCGTTCACGAACGCGGCCTCTTCCGAACACAGGTAGATGATCAGGCCCGCGACCTCGTCTGGCTTGCCCAGCCGGCCCACCGGAATCTGCGGCAGGATCTTGCTGTCCAGGATTTCCTTGGGGATCGCGGTCACCATTTTCGTGCCGATGTAGCCCGGGGAAATCGTGTTCACCGTGACTCCCTTCTTGGCCACCTCGAGAGACAGCGACTTGGTGAACCCGTGCATGCCGGCCTTGGCCGCCGCATAGTTCGTCTGCCCGAACGCGCCCTTGGACCCGTTGACCGAGGACACGTTGATGATCCGGCCCCAGCCGCGATCGACCATGCCGTCGCACACCTGCTTGGTCATGTTGAACACGCTGTCCAGGTTGGTGCGCAGCACCACGTCCCAGTCGGTCTTACCCATCTTCCTGAAAGTCATGTCGCGGGTGATCCCGGCGTTGTTCACCAGGATGTCGGTCGGGCCGAAATCGGCCGTCAGCTTGTCCACGCACGCCTTGCAGGAATCGTAATCGGCGACGTTGCACGGATAGACGTGGAACTCATAACCCTTCTTCTTCATCTCGGCGATCCAGCTGTCGGCCGTCTTGTTGGACGGCGAATAGGTGACCGCGACCCGGTAGCCGGCGTCGGCCATCTTGGTGCTGATGGTCTCGCCCAGCCCTCCCATGCCGCCGGTGATCAATGCGATGCGCGGTTTATCCGCATGCGGAATCATGATCCTCTCCTCGCGATTTCAGTTCGTTCAGGTCCTGCGTCGGAATATTATGTCACTGTGCGCCACGCCCCTGTAAATCGGCTGGTGCCGGCGGGGCGCCCGGTCAGTTCATGTGCAGGCCGCCGTTGATCGAGATGTTCGCCCCGGTGATGTAGCCTGCCTCCTCGGAGGCGAGATAGCCGATCAGCCCGGCGATCTCCGCGGGCTGGGCGAGCCGGCCCATCGGAATCTGGTCGATGATCGCCTTGAGCACGTCGGCCTTGATCGCGCGCACCATGTCGGTCTCGACGTAGCCCGGGGAGATGGTGTTGACCGTGACCCCTTTCTTGACCACTTCCTGGGCGAGCGCCTTGGAGAACCCGTGCATGCCGGCCTTGGCCGCGGAGTAATTGGTCTGACCGAACTGGCCCTTGAGCGCGTTCACCGACGAGATGTTGATGATGCGGCCCCATGAGCGCGAGATCATCCCCTCGATCACCTGGCGCGTGACGTTGAACACGCTGTTAAGGTTGGTGTTGATCACCGAATACCAGTCGTCCTGGCTCATGCGCTTGAACACGCCGTCGCGCGTGATGCCGGCGGCGTTGACCAGGATGTCCACCGGGCCGACCGTGGAGGTCACCCGGTAGAACATGTCGGCGCAGGAGTCGTAGTCCTCGACATTGCCTTCGGCCGCAAACACCTTGAACCCTTCGGCGCGCATCGTCCGCAGCCACTCGTCCCGCAGCTCGTAGCCCGGCAGGCAGCCGGCCACGACCTTGTGCCCGGCCTCGCCCAGGCGCCTGCATACCGCGGTGCCGATGCCGCCCATGCCGCCGCTCACAAACGCCACACGCTGGATCATCTGCTTGCCCTCTTGTCTGACTGATTGCACGCCGTGACGCGTTGTACGCTCGAGAATTTCCGTGCTCATAGTGTCATGCCCTCAATTTGAAATCCTGTCAGCGATCGAGCGACGCAGGGCGGCATTCCCGTGCCGCCGGCAGTCGGCAAAGGATTACCGACCCACGGCTACCCTGGAATCCATGCTCTCCCGATTTCGGGAAGTTGCGACTTCGCAACTTCCCGAAATCGGGAGATTCGAATAAACCCCCATGCTTCCCCATATCCGCCGACACTTGAGTCGTAAGAAACTAGCGTTCCACCGCCAGGGCAACGCCCATGCCCCCGCCGATGCACAGCGCCGCGAGCCCCTTCTTCGCATCGCGCCGTATCATTTCATGCAGCAGCGTGACCAGGATCCTGCAACCCGACGCCCCGATCGGATGCCCGAGCGCGATCGCCCCGCCGTTGACGTTGATCTTCGAGGTGTCCCAGCCCATCTGCTTGTTGACGGCAACCGCCTGCGCCGCGAACGCCTCGTTGATTTCCATCAGGTCGAGGTCGGAGGCCTTCCAGCCCGCCTTGGACAGGCACAACTGCGATGCGGGAACCGGCCCCATACCCATGATCTTCGGGTCGACGCCGGCCGACGCATAGGCGCGGATGCGCGCCAGCGGCTTCAGTCCCAGTTCCTTCGCCTTGTCGGCCGACATCATGATGACCGCGGCCGCCCCGTCGTTGATGCCCGACGCGTTGGCCGCTGTGACCGTGCCGTTCTTGTCGAAGGCGGGCTTCAGGCCGGAAATCGACTCGAGCGTCGAGCCGTGCTTGGGATACTCGTCCGTGTCGAACACGAGCGGCGCGCCCTTTCTCTGCGGGATCTCAATCGGAAGGATCTCGTCCTTGAACCTGCCCGCCTTCTGCGCCGCCTCGGCCTTCTGCTGCGAAGCCACCGCGAACGCATCCTGGTCCTGGCGCGTCACGCCGAACTGTTTGGCCACGTTCTCGGCGGTCACGCCCATGTGGTACTGGTTGAATACGTCTGTGAGGCCGTCGCTGATCATCGTGTCGATGAGCTTGGCGTCGCCCATGCGGAAGCCGTCGCGCGAGCCCATCATGACGTGGGGCGCCAGACTCATGCTCTCCTGGCCGCCTGCGATCACGATCTGGGCGTCGCCCGCCTTGATCGCCTGCGCCGCCAGGTGCGTCGCCCTCAGTCCCGAGCCGCACACCATGTTGATGGTCATCGCCGGCACCATGTCGGGCACGCCGGCGCGGATGGAGGCCTGGCGCGCGCCGTTCATGCCGATGCCCGCGGTGAGGATTTGCCCCATGATCACCTCCGACACCTGGTCGGGCTTGACTCCGCTGCGTGCGAGCAGCGTGCGGATTACATGTGCGCCGAGGTCGGCTGCGGGAATCTTCGCCAGCGCGCCGCCGAACTTGCCGATGGCGGTGCGACCCGCCGCAACGATCACAACATCAGTCATCTTGATCTCCCGTGTTCAATCCAATCCATCCCATCCCGTAGGGCGCGGGTTTACCGCGCCGTGTTCCACGTCGTAGGGCGCGGGTTTACCGCGCCGTGTTCCACATCGTAGGGCGCGGGTTTACCGCGCCGTGTTCCACATCGTAGGGCGCGGGTTTACCGCGCCGTGTTTCGGCGCGCTGAAGCCGCGCCCTACAACCGCGCCCTTCGTCTGTCGTGGTGAAGAACCATCACACCACCCTCTGCTTCACATAGCGCCCCGGCGCCGGCTCGATCACCTTGTACCGGCTGCTGCCCAGACGCTTCTTCGCCTTCGCCTTGCCGCCGGAAAACTGCGCGAGCCAGGCGTTCCAGTCCGACCACCAGCTCCCGCGCCGCTGCTCGGACCCGGCGAGCCAGGCCTGCGGGTCGGCGGGCGGGGACACCCGCTCGTTGACCCAATAGCTGCGGCGATTCTTCGCCGCCGGATTCACCACCCCGGCGACGTGCCCGCTCTCCCCGAGCACGAAGCGCATCTGCCCGCGCATCAGTTGCGTAGTCTGGTAGGCGCTCATCCAGGGCACGATATGGTCCTCGCGCGTGGCGAGCACGTAAGTCGGATGGCGCACCCGCGACAGATCCACCGGCACCCCGAGCATGGTGAGCTTGCCCGGAACCGTCAGGTTGTTCTCCAGGTACATATTGCGCACGTACCAGCAGTACATGGGGCCGGGCAGGTTGGTCGAGTCGGCGTTCCAGTGCAGCAGGTCGAAGGCCGCCGGCGGGCGGCCCTTCAGATAGTTGTTCACCACGTAGGACCAGACCAGGTCGTTCGCGCGCAGCGCCGAGAACACCGCGGCCAGTTCGCGACCGGGCATGATGCCGCCTTTGCCGATGGCGGCCTCGCGCGCAGCCACGCTGGGCTCGTCGACGAACAGGCCGATCTCGCCGGCATCGGAAAAGTCGTGCAACGACGTGAGGAAGGTGAGGCTTTCGACCCACTCTTCGCCCTTCGAAGCCAGGATCGCAAGCACCGCCGCGAGCATCGTCCCGCCCACGCAGTAGCCGATCAGGTTCAGCTTGTCCACGCCCGACAGATCGCGCACCACCTCCAGCGCCTTGATCACGCCCAGGCCGAGGTAGTCGTCCCAGGTGTAATGGCCCTGCTCGGGCAGGATATTGCGCCAGGACACCATGAACACCGTGTTGCCCTGCTGCACCGCATAGCGCACGAAAGAATTTTCCGGCTGCAGGTCGAGCACGTAATACTTGTTGATGCACGGCGGAAAAACGAGCAGCGGGCGTTTGCGCACCGTCGCGGTGAGCGGCTGGTACTGGATCAGCTGCAACAACTCGTTTTCGAATATCACCGCGCCTTCGGTGACGGCGAGGTTCCTGCCGACCTCGAATGCCGATTCGTCGGTGGTGGAGATGCGGCCCTTGTGCACGTCCTCGAGCAGGTTCTTCAGTCCGCTGGTCAGGCTCTCGCCCCGGGTTTCCTGCGCCAGCTTGAGCGCATCCGGATTGGTGGCGGCGAAGTTGGCCGGGCTCATCGCGTCGATCACCTGGCGCGCGACGAACCGCAGGCGCCCCTTGGCGCGCGCATCGAGCTCCAGCGCCTCGACCGTGTCGCGCAGGAACTGCGCGTTGATCAGGTAGGCCTGGCGCAGGTAGTCGAAATGGGTGCCCGCCTGCCACTCGGCGCTCGCGAAGCGCCGGTCGCCCGGCTCGGCGCGCGCCACCGGCTGGACGTCCTTGCCCGAATCACGCGCCATCATTGCGCTCCACAGCGCAAGATGCTTCTGGGACAGTTGCGCCTGCAGCGCGGCAAGCTTCGGCGAGCTTGCCGCGGCGATGCGTTGCAGCCCGGCGGCCATGTCGGGTTCCGTCGCCAGCAGGTTGAGGAAATTGCCGCCAAACGCCTGCCCCGCCTGAGACAGTAGATCGGCTACGCTGGGTGCCTGAACGGCCAAATACGCTCCACTGGGCAACGGCCTGCGCCGCCTGGAACGCGGCTTCGGGCCTGAATGTGCGGAGGATTATTGCGCCGCACAAGAAGTGGTGTCAAGACCAAAATATATGATTGAAAACAAAGAGAAAAGATGTGAAATTGCCATTCTGCCGCAGCTTCGCGCGCCGGGATTGCTCGACGATGGTCTGCGACTGTTCGCGCAGCTATCGCTGCACGTAGCAGAGCGAGCCGATCGTCTTGCCGGTAGCGCCCCGGCCCTTCCAGCCGGCAAAGGGCTGGCAATCGGAGTTGAATCAGCCGCAGAGCTGCAGGCTGGCGAAATCGAACAGCATCGCCGGGCCGAGGTAGGCGCGGAAGGCGAGCACGAGTATCGCCGCGAATACGATCAGTCCGACGATCGACCACAGTTTCTGCAGGGTGTTTATGTCTTTTGGCATAAGGTCGCGGTTAGCGGATGCGCTGTTGCGGCCGGAGGGCCGGCCGCAATTTCATTCTAGACGATCCGGCGCCCCGCGGCGTCCGCTGCAAGACGAGGAGATCCCTCCCCCTCACGCTTCGCTAGCTCAGCCCGTTGCAGAACCTCCTTTTGCGGCGGGCTCCTAATTCTCCTTGAGCGAAACCGCCACCCACTGGAGCAGCTGCTCGATCAGTTCGTCGCTCGCCGCGGCGAGCGCACGCACCCCGCCCTCGGCATCCGGCGAGGCCGCCGCCTTGTCCGCGCCGAAGGCCTGCTGCGCGATCAGCGCGCGCGGGCCCACGAGCGATGCGCGCAGCCGGACCACCGCCCGGCTGCGGTGTTCCGCATCGAACACCTGGGTGAACTCATCCAGTTCCACCCGCAGCGCGGCCGCGGCGCGCAGGCCGTCGGTGGGCAGAATCACGCCGCCCCCCGCGCCGGCGAGGCGCTGGCGCAGCCGGTTGGTGAGCAGCGCCGCCGGCGACATCACCCAGCGGCTGCCCGCGTAGGCCTGCGGGCGCGACGCATCGCGATAGGCGAGGCGATAGTGGACCGAGGCCACGTCCATCCACGCCGGACCGCTCACCTCGTACACCAGCAGCGGCTGGCGCAACCGCGGCCCGCCCTCGCGCGCCCCGGCCGCCGTGCCAAAATCGTAGGCTGCGATCTCCCCATTGCCGGCGAGCGGCATCGCGCAGCCGCCGGCGAGCAGCGCGCACAGCAGCGCGCACAGAGGCACGCATCGGCGCACCGGCGCTGCGCCGCGGCGGACGTACGCGCCCGATGTCTGGTTCATTTCGCGCCTCCGGGAGCAAACCCGGCTTCGCCGGGTCCCGGCTTACCGCGCGTCGCCCCGAACACGATGCTCTGCGGATTTTCACCCAGCGCGTTGAGCAAGCGGTCGAGCGCGCGCGTCTCCTTGTGCAGGTCTTCGACCAGCGCATTCAGGCGCGGCAGCGTCTCGTCATTCACCGCGCGCGCCGTGGATCCGACCTCCTCCACGCTTTTCGCGACGCGGTTGAGCGCCTCGACGCGTTCCCCGATCCTGGTGGTGAGGCCGTCCAGATTGCCGATCAGCTGGTTGGCGCCTCCGATCGCCCCGCGCGCGTCGCCGACCAGTGCCGGCACG